>HLSNC_1000032_pt1 | contig 223654 bp, 197 predicted proteins | sample HotLakmetagenome_2_FD_14041 | JGI IMG/M metagenome (IMG submission 14041)
ACGAAGGGGACTAGAAATTGGTGGAGCCAAGCGGGATCGAACCGCTGACCTCAACACTGCCAGTGTTGCGCTCTCCCAGCTGAGCTATGGCCCCCAACGGATGCGTATATTAAGGATCCGCCCTTGGGGCGTCAACACTTGCGCCCGCTTTTTTTAAAGTTTTTTGAACATCCCTGTTCGCACCGCTCAATTAACCAACAAACCGTTTATTAAATACCCAGCGCAGCGTATTCCTTCTCAACTTTCTTGGTTTCTTTCTTGGAGAAGCCACCCATCACATCGAGCGCGCTGCGCAAACGAGCGCGAGTCATATCCGGCCCTAGCAGCGCCATGGAGTCCATCACCGACCAGGAATTGGGTGTACCGGCGATCGCCACAAAGATCGAGAACATGAAATCCCCCATCTTCAGATCCATCGCTTTGGCCAGAGCCTTGATGTCGGCGAAGATGGTGTCCTTGCTCCAGTGGCGCTGAGCTTCCAGTTTCCACAGAGTGAACTGCAACACCCGGCGAACCTGAGCTTCATCCAGCTTGTTATGGGTGAAGTCTTCCGGCTTCAGGCTCAACATGCCGCTGAACATGAATTGCGCCATCGGCGCCACGTCAGAGAACACCTCTGCCCGACCCTTGATGTGCGGCACCAGCGCTTGCAGATCGTCACGATTGAACCACCACTGGTGCATCCGCGCCATAAACTGCTCATCGCTCAGCTCGTCACGAATCCACTGACCATTCAGCCAGCGCAGCTTCTCCACATCAAACACCGGGCCGCCGAGTGATACCCGCTGGATGTCGAAGTTTTCGATCATCTCATCCAGAGTAAACTTCTCTCGCTCATCCGGCATGGACCAGCCCATCCGGCCGAGGTAATTGGTGACCGCTTCCGGTAAAAAGCCCATACGCTCATAGAAGTTGATGCTGGTCGGATTTTTACGCTTCGAAAGCTTGCTCTTGTCGGGATTCCGCAGCAGCGGCAAGTGGCACAGCTCCGGCATATCCCAGCCAAAGTACTGATACAGCAGCTTATGCTTGGGCGCGGAGTTGATCCACTCCTCGCCCCGCAGCACGTGGGTAATTTCCATCAGGTGGTCATCCACCACGTTAGCCAGGTGATAGGTCGGCATGCCGTCGGATTTCAGCAGAATCTGGCAATCCACCTGAGCCCAGTCAATCTCGATCGTGCCACGCAGCATGTCCTGAATCTCGCATACACCTTCATCAGGCACTTTCATGCGGATGACATAAGGGTCGCCCGCGTCCAGGCGGCGCTTTACTTCTTCCTGGGTCAGTTCCAGATCACCTTTTATGCCCGGGTTCAGGCCCTGCGCCTTGCGCTCTTCGCGGATGGCGTCCAACTCTTCCGGGGTGCGGAAGCAGTAAAAAGCGTGGCCAGCACTGACCAGATCTTCGGCATACTGGCCGTACATGTGCTTACGCTCAGACTGGCGATACGGGCCATGCGGGCCACCCACGTCAGGGCCTTCATCCCAGTTCAGACCCAGCCAGCGTAGCGCCTTGAGGATATCCTGTTCCGATTCCGCCGTGCTGCGGGCCTGGTCGGTGTCTTCAATGCGCAGAACAAACTGGCCACCGTGCTGGCGCGCAAAGCACAGATTGAACAAGGCCACGTAGGCGGTGCCAACGTGTGGGTCGCCAGTGGGCGACGGAGCGATTCGGGTGCGTACAGTCATGAAACCATCCTGAAGATATGTGGCCAGTGAATAAAAGCGGCATTATAACGGCCATACAATGTTTTCGCATGATTGGGTTTTGCACGCCGCACTATATATGTAATATTATAACGTTTCGATTACTCCATCAGGACCCTTCGCCATCATGCAAGCAAAATCCGGTTACCTCGCCCTGGGCCTCAGCACCCTGATAGCGGCTGCCCCCGTTTCAGCCGCCAATATTGTCACCTCGATAAAGCCGCTGGAGCTGATCGTCAAGGCGGTCGCCGGCGATGAAGCCAAGGTCTCGACTCTGGTGCCTGCGGGCTCAAGCCCCCACAACTACACCATGAAACCCTCCCAACGGCGGGCTCTGGAGCAGGCAGATGTGATTTTCTGGGTAGGACCAGAGATGGAAACCTTCCTCAACCGACTGCTGAGCGGTCGGGAGTTCAACGCCCGGTCCGTGGCATTTTTGGACGCTCCGGAGGAAGGTCATGATTCCGAGCATAACGAGCATGACCACAGAGACGATCACCACGATCATCACAGCGACCATGGCCATCATGACCACAAAAAACACCATGACGAACACGAAGACCATCATGAGGATCACTCAGGTCACGGAGATGTCCACGCCCATGATCATGGCGACGGTGAAGATCCCCATATCTGGATAGATCCGGCTCTCGCTCTGGACATGGCGAAACAAATTCACGCCCGTCTGTCCACACTGGAAGGTGTCAACCCGGTACAACTTGACGCCAACCTCGCTCATTTTGAAAAGACCCTGGCCTCGACAGAACAGGACATTCGCAGGCGCCTTGCGGCCGCCCAAAACATCAGCTTGTTCACCTACCATGACGCCTTCAGCCGTTTTGCTGACCACTATGGCCTGACCCTGGACGGCGTGCTGACGTTAAACCCGGAACTGTCCCCCGGGGCACGCCACATTGCCAAAGTGCAAAACCGGCTGCAGCAAGCCAACCAGCCCTGCCTGCTCACAGAACCTCAGTTTGACCGCCAATGGTGGCGTTCGATTACCGAAGGCCTGGACATCACCTTCAGTACCTGGGACCCCCTGGCAACCGACATTGAAAGCAATGCCGACGGCTACATCAATTTCCAGAACAGCATCGCAGACGCAGTCGCCAGCTGCCTGCCCAGGTAACGCTTCCTGCCTCAAGGCCCGGCCATGCGTAGAAACCGGCCGGGCCTCAATTGCACGTTGCTCTTTTCAGACACAGCGGGTAGATTTCAGTTTACTGTCTAATTCCGTGTGATGAATTCATCGTGAACAGCCCGAATACCAGCACTCACACATCCCTTCCGGCACTGCGGTCTTCTCTTGAGAACACCGGCAGGGCTTCTATCCGTCTCTGATCTCGCTGAATCCTCTCTAGCACCTTCCCGGATTCAGCGCTTACTGAAATCACGACATCTATTTTCCCGGAGATTACTATGTCTGAATTACCCGCTATTACCGTTGCCGAAGAAGACTACAACCGCCTGAGCACCCTGCTTGAGCGTATGGCTGGCAAATCCGACGTGGCCGATGGCCTTGAAGACGAACTAAGCCGCGCTGACCTCAAACCACTGGCAGACATGCCCGAGGGCGTCGTCACCATGAACTCCATGGTGCGCTTTGTCGACGAAGACGCCGGCAAAGAACACGAAATGATGCTGGTGTACCCCCACGAAGTGGGCGATGCCGACCACAAAGTATCAATCCTGGCGCCGGCCGGTGCCGCCATGCTGGGCCTGAGCATTGGTGACAGCATCGAATGGCCAATGAAAGGCCGCAAACCGATTCACCTTAAAGTGGTCAGCGTTACCCGCAAAGCCTAAAAGGCGGGGTCAGACCCGAATACATTTCAAGCCTCCAAATGTCATCGGGTCTGACCCCGATACAAAGCAAGCAGGAAAGCTCATGAGCAAGCCAGACGATCACGGACCGGCAACCCGCATCATTCACAACCGCCGCCACAAGGATGCGTTCGGCAGTCCCTACTCACCGGTTTACAACACCACCACTTACCGGTTCGAGAATACCGCGGCGTTGCTGGATGTGATCGAGGGTCGCACCGAAGGCAATCTGTACACTCGCTGGGGCACCAATCCAACCATCAAAGAGCTGGAGCTCGGTTTGGCGGGGCTGGAGCAGGCAGAGGCAGCCTTGGCATTTGGCTCCGGCATGGCTGCGATTTCCGCGACAATGCTGGCCCATGGCCGCAAAGGCATTGTCTGCGTGGGTGATTTGTATGGTGGCACTCAGGAGTTGCTGAAAAATCACTGCATGGCGCTGGGTATTCCGGTGATTTTCCTGTTCCGTGAGGAGCAGAGCCAACTGGCTGCGCACCTGGCCGAACCGGGCAAGCTGGTCTATTTTGAGACCCCGGCGAATCCGAACATGGCCATTCTCGACATTCGCGATCTAGCCAAAACCGCTCATGAGCATGAGGCCCTGGTAGCGGTGGACAACACCTTTGCCAGCCCTATCAATCAGAAGCCTCTGGACCTGGGTGCAGATCTAGTGCTTCACAGCGCGACCAAATATCTGAGCGGCCACAGCGACATTACCGCCGGGGCACTGATGACATCTGCCAGCCTGGCCAAACCGGTTGCCGCCTGGCGCAAAAATCTGGGCCAGCTGATCGCCCCGGAAACCGCCGCTTTGCTCTCCCGCAGCCTGCGCACCCTGCCGGTACGAATCCGCCAGCACAATGAAAATGCCATGGCCGTAGCCCGGGCCATGGAGCAGCACCCGAAAGTCTCCAAAGTCCACTACCCCGGCCTGCCATCGTTCGAAGGCAATGAACTGGCCAGACAGCAAATGACCGGTTTTGGCGGCATGCTCAGTATTGAAGTGGAAGGTGGACAACAAGCAGCCGAAAAGGTGGCAGATTCCCTGAAAATCTTCCTTCTCGCCACCAGTCTGGGTGGCGTAGAAAGCCTGGTCAGCCAACCCAGCGCCACCAGCCATCATGGCCTGAGCCGGGAAGAACGCGTCAAACGCGGCATCGGCGACGGCATGCTACGCCTGTCCGTCGGCCTGGAAGACGCCGAAGACCTGATCGCCGACCTAAATCAGGCTCTGGAATAAACTTTGGGGTCAGACCCAAGAACATTTGATGAGGTGAAATGTCTTTGGGTCTGACCCCAAAAATTGGCTTAGTCTGGTGTTTCTGGGCTGGCTTTGCGGTACTCCCCGGGGGAGCAATGCATCCAGCGGCGGAAGGCTCGGGTAAAGCTGCCGGTGTCAGTATAGCCGAGGTGGATGGCGAGTTCGTCCAACTTCATGGAGCTGTTCTTCAGCAGCTGCAACGCCAGTTGGCGGCGTTCTTCTTCCAACAGTTTGCGGAAACTGGTGCCCTCCAGGTCCAACTTGCGCCGGAGACTGCGGGGTGACATGGCCAAGGTTCCTGCCACTTCATCCAGCGATGCCACCAACCCCAGCGGCCCGAGTAACTGCTGTCGCACCTGCCCGGCAAAGCCGCCCGTTTGTCGCCGCTCAAGTTGTTGTCGGCATTGATGGTCCAGCACTTGCACCAGGTGCGGGTCGAAGGTGGGCAGTGAACGATCGGCATCCGCCCGCCGAATAACCAGCGCATTGCGCGGCTGATTAAACGTCAGCCTCACGCCGCTCAGCTCCTCGAAGCAGGAGGCATAGGACAGTGGCTTGCCTTTAAGTTCGATCGCCTGCACATCAAAGCCTGCCAGGCTCAGCTCCTTGAATAAGTTAAGGCCCGTAGCCAGATCCCGCTCCAGCAGAAACTGGCGCAAATGGCGGGGAATATCATCAGGATCAAACGCAACGCCGAAGTCATCACCTTCCACAAAGGTTTGCATTTTGCAGTAGGCGGTACTGAGCGGCAGGTATCGGAGGGCCAATGTGGTGGCATCGCGCAGAGTCCGGCTGGTGCGCAACGCAAAGCCCCAGATTCCAAAGGTCGACACGCTGTATTGCAGCCCCATACGGATCCCCAAAGCCGGCGTGTCTGGCAATGCCAGAATCAGGTTCTCGATCAGCCGCATTTCCTGAGCGCGGGTAATCAAGCCATCAGCCGCCTGCAAGTCCTCCACTGCGATACCGGTACCCAGCAAACAGGTCTCGCGATCCACTCCTTGCCTGACAGCAAAGTTGATCATGACCTGACTGATCGTAACTGGGTGCAAGAGGGTATCTGAATTTGACATAGCTCGGGAGTATGCCCCGCCCCCGCAAGCCGGACAAGCGCACAAGGTGCCAAGGCCGTTTATGCCTGTTGATTGGCCATAGCTGCCCTGTCTGCACTGGCGCGCCATCTCTATTGTAGGCATTGTAAGAACAACCTGGAGCACTCAATGACCGAAGACCTCACCACCCTCAATAAGCAGGCCATCGCCGCCGCCAAAAAGCACATGGGCAAGGCAGCCTGGCCCACCGTGGCACTGACCTTTGCCACCGTCGGTTCCTTCGCGCTTACCCTGGCATTCTTCGCGGTCGGGGCGCTGCCCGTCTGGGCTGCTACGCTGCTGATCGGAGCGCTGACGTATTTCTCCTACACCCCGCTACATGAAGCCGTTCACAACAATATTCACGGTGAAAACGACCAGCTAACCTGGCTCAACCATCTGTGTGGCTATCTGGTTGCTCCGTTGATTGCCGTGCCCTACCAGTCTCACCGGCTGGAGCATTTCACCCATCACCGCTACACCAACCAGCCGGATAAAGACCCGGATTTCATCATCAGCGGCATGGGCAAGGGGCCTTTCAGCGCCCTGCTGACGGTACTCAAGTTCCTGTGGGTACAGAACACCTTCTTCGCCCGCCAACATTGGGGCAGCGCATCTCGAAGGGAAAAAGTCATCTACTGTGCAGAGCTGTTTGTATCCATCGGGTGGCGAGTCGTGTTTCTGTCGCTGGTGAGCCAGACCGGCGCAGTGGTTGTTGTCTTGCTCGGATACTTAATTGGCGGCGCCTTTACCGCCTACTGGTTCGCCTATCGGCCGCACCTGCCCTACAAGGAGCCAAAGCGCTACCGCAACACCAACAGCCTGATCATGCCCGCTTATATGAAACCGCTGGAGTGGTTCTGGCTCGGGCAGAATCTACACTCAATCCACCACCTGTTTCCAAGAGTGCCGTTTTACCGGTACCACGCCCTGCACCGCGAGATCGAACCGGTCCTGCGGGCCCATGGCACCCAGATCATCGGCATCTTCAACCGCCACCCGCAATAATCTTTGGGGTCAGACCCAAGAACATTTGATGACGTGAAATGTCTTTGGGTCTGACCCCAACTTGAATCCCGGAGACACCGCCCCAATAATGCAGAAACCTTCCGGGAACGTTTCCATGAACAGAAACCTTGCAACGCAGTTACCGCCCTGGCGCCAGATGGCGTCCTGCTTTGCCGTGGCTGTGTTTGCGCTGGTTCTTCTGTGTTCGATCACCCAAGCGCACGCCCAACCGAGCCCGGCGGGCAAGGTTGTTATCAATCACCTGGACCATCTGGTGGTTGCCAGCCACAACCCGGCGTTGGCGGTGGCAGAAACCGGCTCAGCGGAAGACGAGCCCCTTATCGACACCCCGGAGCACCTGGCCCGGCTTCTTGGCGCTGTGCTCTGGTCGCAGTCCCGCTGTTCGGTCCCGGCAGCCGACCACCGCACCGAGCGAGCAGCGTCCCTCGCTGATTTCACCACACCGCCCCTGCGGGCACCGCCCATCGCGTAATCCCCTGCACAGAACATCACGCAGACCGGCGATAACGCCCGTCTGGACGCGACCCTGTTTATCAAGGATTACCGATGAAATCATTACGTTCACGGGCCATGGTGTATGGCCTGGTGATTGTGCTCGGGCTGCTGAGCGCAATGCCGAATCTGTTGCCGGCCAGCGTGGCCGACAAGTTCCCGGACTGGTACCTGGAGAACACCCTTGCCCTCGGGCTCGACTTGCAGGGCGGCTCGCACCTGCTGCTGGAAGTTGACGCCACCGAACTGCTCGCCAACAACCCTGGCCAGCCCGAAGACCTGCTCCTCAAGGATGCCGTAGAACGCAGCCTGGAAGTAGTACGCAGGCGCCTGGACGAAACCGGCCTGGTGGAGCCCAGCATTACCCGCCAGGGCAAGAATCATATCCTGGTGCAGATGCCCGGCGTGGCCGACCCGGCCCACATCCGGGAGCTGCTGGGCACCACCGCCCAGATGACCTTCCACTGGGTTGCCAGGCCGGATGAAAGCCGGCGCTCCGCTGTTCTCCGGCTAACTGACGCCACCGGCGAACAGGAATACGTGCTGGAGAAGCGGATAGCCATGCAGGGCGAGCACATAAGCGATGCCCAGATGGCCTTTAACCAGGACACCACCGAACCGGTGGTCAACTTTAAACTCGACTCCGAGGGCACCCGCCTGTTCGGCGACATGACCCGCCAGAACATCGGCCGGCCACTGGCCATTATTTTGGATAACCATGTCATCACTGCACCGGTCATTCGCAGCGTCATCGCCGGCGGCAGCGGCGAAATCAGCGGCTCCTTCACCACGGCCGAGGCAAGCAACCTCGCGCTGTTGCTGAGAGCCGGCGCCCTGCCCGCCCCTCTGCACGTCATAGAAGAACGCACCGTAGGCCCGGACCTCGGCAGCGATGCCATCGCCATAGGGGTGAGCACCGGCCTGCTGGGCGCCGCATTGGTGATCGCCTTCATGCTGGGTATCTACGGCCGCTGGGGATTGATCGCCTGTACCGGCCTGGCCATCAACATCGGCCTGGTTCTGGGGCTGCTCAGCATACTCGGCGCCACCCTGACCCTGCCCGGCATTGCCGGCATCATCCTCACCATTGGCATGGCAGTCGATGCCAACATCCTGATCAACGAACGCATCCGGGAGGAATCCCGCAAAGGCAAGGTCGCCTGGATGGCTCTGCGGGAGGGTTTCGGCCGTGCGTACAGCACCATTCTGGACTCTAACGTGACCACCCTGATTGCCGTCAGCCTGCTGTTTATGTTCGGCAGCGGCCCGGTAAAAGGCTTCGCGGTAACCATCGGCATCGGTTTGCTCACCTCCCTGTTCACCGCCGTGGCATTCAACCGCCTGGTCATGGAATGGTGGATCAAGGGCCGGGAGCGGGAGCCGCTCACCATTGCAGGGTTTGCCTGGCTGGACCGGCTGAGCGAGAGGGGCGTCAACTTCATGAAAGGCCGGGTGCTTGGCCTGGTGCTGTCTGGCGTTCTGTCGATTGCCTCCATCGCCCTGTTCATCCAACCGGGCCTGGATTACGGCGTGGATTTCACCGGCGGCACTCTGGTGGAAGTGCGCGTACCTTCCGTCTCCGTAGATGAGTTGCGAACAACGCTGCAAAGCCAGCAACTGGGCGCTGCGTCCATTCAGGAGTTCGGCCAGGACGGTGATTTCCTGATCCGGCTCCCGGCGGATGCCAGCTCCAACACAGGCTCGGCCCACCCGGTAGAAGCCCTGAAATCCGCCGTCACCAGCCTGCAACCCGATGCCAGCTTCCCGAAAGTGGACGTGGTCGGCCCGAAAGTCAGCGGCGGCTTCAGCGATGCCACCATCCTGGCCATCCTGCTGGCCGGCGCTGGCATGCTGGCCTATCTGTGGATTCGCTTTGAATCCCACTTCGCCCTGGCCGCCACCATCACCATCGCCCTGGACCTCACCAAAACCATCGGCTTCTTCGCCCTGGCCGGCGTGGAATTCAACCTGACCGCCGTGGCCGCTTTGCTGGCACTGATCGGGTATTCCGTGAACGACAAAGTGGTGGTGTTCGACCGAATACGGGAAAACCTGCGGCAAACGCCGGACATACCCATGCTGGAATTGCTCAACCGCAGCATCTCCTCCACCCTCACCCGAACCGTGTTCACCTCCGTGACCACCTTCCTGGCACTGCTGCCCATGGGCATCGCCGGCGGTGCTGCCGTCTCCAGCTTCGCTCTGCCCATGCTGTTCGGCATCGTGATCGGCACCAGCTCCTCCGTGTTCATCGCCTCGCCCATTCTTTACTACCTGAGCGAACGCCGAACCCGGAAAGGCCTAGCCCAACTGCGACCCACCACCGAGGAAATGCGCAAAGAACTGGAACTGATCCCATAACCTCAAAACGGGTCAGACCCGCGGACATTTGCCGCGGCTAAATGTTCGCGGGTCTGACCCCGATTTTGGTTAACATAAACAAACAGGTGGTTTACTGATTTTTGACTAGTATGTGAGAAAGCCCTTCAACGGAAGAATGGGAATCTATGAAGTCTACAATCGGCATTCTTGTGCTGCTTTCAATCGCACTTGGAACAAGCAATGTAAGCGCGGATACCCATCCGAAAAAACTGACGATTTCCGTTATCGATGACGTTCCCAGTACCCGGTTGGCGGTGCAGCTGCTCGAAATCGCTTATGACCATCTTGGCGTAAGCATCGACACGGTGGTTGCTCCATCACGCCGGGCATTATTACTGGCGGATTCCGGGCAGGTAGATGGCGACCTGTTCCGCATTGATACCGTCGCCCGGGATTACTCCAACCTGGTCAAGACGCCCTACCCGCTGCTGCGGGGCCGGCTGCACGCCGTGTTTAATGTCCCGAACGTTAAGGCAATGCCCCAACCCTCTACTCCGCCCTTAATGGTGGCCGTGCGCAGAGGCGTGATCATCGCAGAAGTCACAGCCGAAGCGCTTGGTATGGAACCGGTTCACGCGGAAGACTATGACCAGATGCGCAAGCTCCTGAAGCATGGGCGAGTGGCCATGGCGCTGGTTGCTGACATTGAGGGGATTTCGCCACTGGCTCGCAGTGACTGGGAAGACCTGACGGTTCTGCCGGAGCCGGTCGTCGAATTCGAGCTCTACCACTACCTGAACCGACGCCACCAGGGTCTTGCGTTGGATCTAGCAGCCGTACTGGAGCACTTGGACAGCAATGGCGTGAAACGACGAATCCTGGAAAACGTGATTAACGACAGCCTTTCGGATTGAGCCAGGAAAACGATTGCGTGAATTCAACGGGCCGCACACAGGCGGCCCGCCAGTGCATCAGGATGCTTTCTTCAGCTTCTTCTTCAGCGACTTGAGCTTGGCTTCGTGCTTCTCGATCTTGGCCTTACGCGCATTGATCTTTTTCTTCAGGTTTTTCTCAACTTTCTTAGACATAATTGCCTCCTGGGCATTATCGCGGCTAGTTTGCGGGCTTGTTCTTCTTGATAAACCCACGAATAAACTGCCTGATTTCGCGAGCGGCGCTGGTATCCAGCTCTTCACACAACTCAATAAACTGCTCGCGCTCGGTACTGCTGATGCGAATCAGCAGCTGGCTATCTTTCTTGTTGGGCTTCACCTTTTTTGGTTTCACCTTTTTTGGACTATCAGTCACTGCGGATACTCCTGGTGAGAACGAAGCTCAGGGCTGAAAGATATTTACATTGTATATACGTTTTTAAAAAAAGCAAACCGGCCATCTAACCCCCCAGCCACTCCGCCAGCTGCAAATTAGTCTTTAGCCGCAAACGCTGTTGCAACATCCCTTCAAACACACTGTTTACCGAGCGGCCATCTCCGAGCAACGGCAACGCGGCTTCCGCTTCCGAAAAGAACTGCTGCTCACGCTCGGTGCCGATAATAGCGTGCTCCCACCATTCGACCACCCGGGGCCGAGCCTGTTTCAGCAAAGAATCCGCCGGCAACTTTTCAGACTTCGCTGCATTGGCGGTGTGAGAAGCCGGCAACAGGTTCCAGAGATCGTTATTGTTCCAGCGGGACCAGGGAAAACAGTGGTCGATATCGTAGCGGGTACGGGAAAGGTCTCGTGCAGTCCAGACGCACTCCACCGGCCCGGCAGTAAGCTGCTGCTCCACCAGCTTGCGCACCACGGAAGTGTCACGCCGCCCTTCCACCCACTGCAGCGCCTGATGGTAGGTTTCCGTTGAGTAACGAGCCTCCCAACTACCCATCAGGTTGATCCATTCATTCACAATGGCTGGCTCCACCCAGCAGGCATAACGGCTGAAGGTATCCCACAACATGGCTGGCACGCGGAAACGCCCGAACCGAGCGAGAGTTTCCTTATCCAGCCGAACCGCCTTATTGCGAATAATCACCCGGCTGGTGCCGCCCTCAAAAATCGGACGATTCGTACCCGGCCAGGTAGTGAAGTGAGCGGGATTCTTGAGAATGTTCGAAGCCGCCAGTTTGATCGCCCGCATAACCACCGGCGCAACCTCCGCCGATATTGACAACCCAACCCGGAAATCCAGTGGTGACAGTTTACCCAGCTCGTAGAAATCGTCGCCGGCAAAACCCAGCCCCCGGGAACCCGGCGCCTGCCGCAGGTGATGTTTCAGTACCAGCGGGTGATAGAGCATGATCCAGAACAGCCCCACTGCCCCCAGCGGCAGCTCTACCCAATCATCGGAGCGGTTCAGTACCAACCCCGGCGCACTGTCTGCCATGCGCACCATGGTTCGCAGCAAGCCGAGCTTGTAGGTGGAGGCTTTGTTGTCGTTGATGATGATATGCCGCAGCGTGGGCAGTGCTCCCGTGCCGTCATCCGGCAGGCGGTATGCGGCAGTTTCCCACCACACATCCGCACGCTTGAGCTGGTCTGCCCGAGGTGTATCCGGCAAAGGCACCGGCATAACGGCCCGGTGGCGGGCAAAGCTGTCCAGCTCGGCTTTGGTGACTTCGTAGAACTGGCGCTCACTATCTCCCGGCCCGTGGCGCAGGGTGATGACCAACATGCCAGACGGCGCCAGCAGCTCCGTTAAAATACGGAACGCCCGCTCCCGGGAAGTAGGCGGCAGGTGCATCCACACCGCAGACACCAGCACCAGATCAAACCGGTAACTGAGCTTACGGATCTCGCTCAGATCCGGCAGGGCATCATCCACCCACTGGATACTGCGATGAGCTGTTGCCGCTTCACCAAGGCGGCGCAATTCCGCCGCCGGCTCCACCGCCACTACGTCCCAGCCACGCTCTGCCAGCGCTAACGCATCACGGCCGCTACCAGCACCGACATCCAGCGCCAGACCGGTTTTCTTGTACAACTGGGGAAGCCAGTCGCTGTGGACCTGTTCGAAGGTCAGAGACTGGTACTGGGTGAAGAATTTTTGGGCGTGTTTGTTGTATGGTCCGTAACTCATGCCACCGCCAGCTTAGCCGCCTGCTGCCACATGAAATTCGGCATCGGCGTTCGGAGTTTCCAGGTAATACTCATGGGCTGCGAACCGGTGTGAGACACGTAATCGACCTCCCCGTAATTCACGTACCCCATCGTGCGACCATATTCGTCTTTCGTTTGCTCTCTCACAAACAGAAAAAGCCGTATGTTGGCGTTACGGTGCTGAGTATAGTCTTTCCCTCTACCATGCTCTGGCCTTGAGCTGTTCTGCGACTGCCAGTGGAACAACTGCTCGTTGATGGCGTAGTCGTGGTACATGGTGGTTGGGGAGAACTGCTTTTCGTTTTTGTCTAGGGTGACAAACAAAAGCATGATTTTCTGCTCTTGAATTACAAAAACCCCCTCCATCGATCGTGGCATAGCCTCAAACGTCGCCGCTCCAAACCCTGCCAGTATTTGCTCCCGAGAATAGCGAGCATGTAGATGCAGGGGCACTTGCGGCAAGTCCGGCATGATGGGTTGTTCATGCTTGGTTTTCGCGAGCTTCCAATCCAGTACGTCCAGCAGTTCCTGCTCCAGCCCAAACGTGCCAAGCTCGCTCAGGCTCTGGCTGAGTGATGAAAACTCCAACTCCGGTCCAGCCTTTTGCCAGAAATCATAATGACACATTAGCGCTTGGCGATTACCCGTATCGCCCCAGCTAAAACCAGCCTGGCAGAGTTTCTTCAAGAACAGCAGGTACTGATGATCGTCACAGATAAGAATCCGGTTGTAGATCGCCTTTTTCGCCAACTTGAATGGCGAATCATCAGGAACATCCTCATCTTTGGCTTTCGAAACCAACTCTGCCCAACTCCCCCGCCGATAAAGCTCGTTAAGATCAATGTGGGAATGATGCGTCAGGAAGTTTTTCAGCGTCAGAGGTTGAGTTGAATGCTGGGGAAACTGGCGAATCAGCGACACCAGCCGTTTCATCGTCAGAGTGGCCTGGCGGGTGTTGCTCAGCACCATCTCCTGGGTTTTCTTGGTGAGCTCAATTCGACAACCCAGCGGCGCATGGGGAAAGCCCTGCTTAAGCTCTTCCGTGATCGAGCGTTCTGACTTACCCACCAGTGCCCGGAATTTATTGGCAAAATCGTATTCAGGTCGGGAATTGCCTACAAAATCCAAGACTGTGCAGCAATCTTTGTCCTCGGCCAGGCGCAAACCCCGGCCCAGTTGCTGAAGGAAAATGGTCAGGCTTTCGGTTGGGCGCAGAAATAACAAGGTATCGACTTCCGGAATATCGACGCCTTCGTTGAAGATATCGACCACACACAGAATGTTGATTTGCCCAGAACGAATGGCTAGCTGCTTCTGCTGGCGCTCGTGGCTATTGTTGCTGGTGAGCACATCCGCTCTGATACCGTGCAGCAGGAACTGTTGCGCCATGAAGTTTGCGTGGTCATGACCCACACAGAAAGCCAAAGCCTTCATACTTTCTATATCAGTGATGATTTCCCGCAAGCTTCGCAAAATCTTTTTTACACGATTCTGGTTGTGCGTATACAAGTTCGTCAGCTGAGCAATATCGTAACGCCCACGACTCCAAGGAATGGTGCGCAGGTCAGTGTCATCATCTATCCCAAAGTATTGAAAGGGGCAAAGGTGCCGGCGGTTAATAGCTTCCGGCAAGCGGAGTTCGGCGGCAATCACACCGCCGAAGTCGCTGAGGATATCCTCATTGTCATGCCGCTCTGGTGTTGCCATCAGGCCTAGCAATATCTCAGGTGAGAAATGCTCCAGTACCGCACGGTAACTGGATGCGGCGATGTGATGCACTTCGTCGATCACGATGTAATCGTAATAGTCTTCAGTGAGCTTTAGCTGATCCAGCTGGTTGTTCAGGGTCTGGATCGACACGAACAACTGGCGGTAGTGCTCTGGCAACTGACCGCCCACCCAGAGTTCGCCAAAGGCATTATTTCGCAGCACGCCACGGTAGGCTTCGCGGGCTTGCCGCAGAATTTCTTCCCGATGCGCCACGAACAAAAAATGAGCGTTTGGCTTTGCTTTCAGGAAGCGCTGAAAATCAAAAGCCGAAATCAGCGTCTTGCCAGTGCCGGTGGCGGCCACCACGAGGTTTCGGAAACGGTGGTGCACGTCCCGCTCAACAGCTAGCTGCTCCAAAATATCCTTCTGATGCGCAAACGGCGTGATTTCGAAATAATGGGAGACGTCTGGCGAACCCAAGCCTTTTTGCTGCCTCAGGGCTCGATTGAGCTTTTCGGTACTCTCAGCCTGACCATCGAACCGCTCAAAGTCTTCCGAAGCCCAATAAGTCTCAAAAGTGCTCAAAGACTTGTTGATGATGTGTGGAATTTCCTGAGAGGTGATCTTCAGGTTCCACTCAAGGCCGTTGGTCAGCGCCGATCGGGACAGGTTTGATGAGCCGATGTAACCGGTGTGAAAGCCGGTGTTCCGGAGAAACAAATAGCTTTTGGCGTGCAGCCTTTCACGCTCTGTGTTGTAGCTCAGCTTCACTTCGGTGTTCGGCAGGCTCGCCAGGTACTCAACGGCTTTGGCATCCGTTGCTCCCATGTAGGAGGTGGTGATGATTTTCAGTTCACGGCCACTGGCGGTGAAGGCCTCCAGCTCTTTCCGGAAAATGCGGATGCCAGCCCACTTGATGAACGACACCAGCCAGTAGATTTTGTCTGCCGACAGAATTTCGCGTTTGAGTTCCGATTCCAGCGACAGGCCGGCATTGCTGCCGGAAAACAGCTCACTTTGGGTTAGGCCGGTGAGAGGGAAAATGTCTTCTACGTATTGTTTGAGGTTGGCTGCAACCGGGTTTTCCAGTTCGTAAAGCGCCGTCAGAATTTTTCCCTGGCTATCCAGTAGGTTCTCTTCCAGAAAGCCCTCGTCTGATATCTGGCTCTTGAGCCACATCAGCAACTGGTTGGAGAGTTCGATTTGCTCTTGCAGCCGATCATCGCTCGACGGCACGGCTTCAATGGCAAATTCCAGGATGTTTGACATGAATCTTGACAGCCACACCGAGGCTTCAGCGCTATTGAGCTGGCGTTCACCAACGTAGAACTTGTCTCTATCCAGGCGGCTTTCGATGAGCTTGGTGATTAGCTGCTCGTAGATTCCGGTTTGTTGCATCGCATGCTGTCCATGTTGATGACGCCCACCAGATCAACACTGAGGTCCTCATCATTGCTTGTTTGCTAACGAATTATTGAACGAACCTTAGCGTCGTGTGTTCAGATATCCAAGCAATTCCGCAAAGTTTGGTCAGCTTGACCTCTAGCCCCATCGATCACTCATTAGCCAACCAAGCCGCCCCCCGCACCCCACTGGAATCACCATGGGCAGCTTTAACTATCAGCGTGTCACACTCCCCACCAAACACATAACTGGGCAAACGCGCAGGCAGTTCCTGATAGATCTGTCCGGCGTTACTCATGCCGCCGCCCAGTACGATGATGTCCGGGTCGATCACGTTGATGATGGCAGCCAGACCGCGGGCCAGGTGTTCCAGATACTGGTCCATGGTCTTGCCGGCCTCTGGCTCGCCATTACCGGCGTTTGCCGCAATGGTGTGAGCGGGCAATTGCTCGCCGGTGTGCAGTTTATGGGTGAGTGAAAGCCCGGTGCCAGACAGAAAGGTTTCTTTGCAGCCATGGCGACCGCAGAAGCAAGGGCGCTGTTGCAGTTCGGCTTCCGGTGTCCACGGCAAGGGGTTATGCCCCCATTCGCCAGCTACACCGTTCGGGCCAGTGAGAATCCGGCCGTTCACGCTTATGCCGGCGCCGCAGCCGGTGCCCAGTATGGCGGCAAAAACGGTGTGGTAGTTTTGTCCTGCGCCGTCTGTGGCTTCGGACAGCGCCAAGCAATTGGCGTCGTTAGTGAGGGTGACGGGCCGTTGCAGCAACTCCCGCAGATGTTGTTGCATGGGCTGGCCGTTAATCCAGGTGGAGTTGCCGTTTTTGATGCGGCCGGTTTTATGGGAAACGCTGCCGGGTATACCCACACCGACCGGTATGCCTGTGGCACCAGCGTGGTTTTCCGCGTCTTTCACCAGTGCATGGATGGTATCCAGGGTGGCCTGGTAGTTGCCGGCAGGCGTGTCTACCCGTTTGCGGAAGCGTTCGTTGGATTGGTCATCCATCAGGATCACTTCGGTTTTGGTGCCGCCGAGGTCTATGCCTATCAGCCAGTTTTGCATGGGGTATGTTTCTCGCATCGTGATTAAGAGCGACTACCGACAACGCTAGATCAGCGCCTGGCAATACGCAACGGCGCATCTTGCCAGACCTCGTGCCAGGCTTAATTCAAGCACGTATACTGGTGCCTCTACCATGCCTTTGATGCGAACCCGGAAACCATCATGCTGAGTCTATTCGAAACCAGTTACCCCATTATTCAAGCCCCAATGGCTGGCGTTCAAGACAGCCGGCTTGCTTCAGCCGTTTCCAATGCCGGTGGGCTGGGGTCACTGCCTTGCGCCATGTTGACGGCGACTGCACTGAGAACTGAGCTTGGAGTATTGAAGGCCAGTACCGATCGGCCGTTCAACCTCAACTTCTTTACCCATACGCCACCGGAAGCCGATGACTCACAGGAACAAGCCTGGCGAACCGTGCTTGCGCCCTACTACCGGGAATTGGGGTTGGATCAGAGTGTTATTGCCAACGGCCCGGGAAGGCAGCCATTCAATGCAGAAATGGCCGCGATTGTGGAAGAGTTCCGGCCGGCGGTGGTGAGTTTTCATTTTGGTTTGCCAGAGCCTGCGCTGTTGCAGCGAGTGAAAGCTACCGGCGCCAAGGTACTGTCGTCCGCCACCACGGTGGAGGAAGCACTATGGCTGGAGCGCAATGGCGCTGACGGCATTATTGCCCAGGGGCTTGAAGCTGGCGGCCACCGGGGTATTTTCCTGACCACCGATATGACCACGCAGGTGGGTACCTTCGCGCTTCTGCCCCAGGTGGTTGCTGCAGTGAGCGTGCCGGTCATTGCCGCCGGTGGCATTGCCGATGTCCATGGCGTGAAGGCGGCACTGGCGCTGGGTGCCGTGGCCGCCCAGGTGGGCACGGCGTTCTTGCTGTGCCCGGAGGCAACAACCCGGCAGGTTCATCGTGAGGCCCTTAAAAGTGAGGCCACCCGGCATACCGCCATCACCAATCTGTTTTCTGGCGGCCCGGCACGGGGGATTGTGAACCGGGTTATGCGGGAGCTGGGGCCTGTTTCCGGTGCCGCACCGTCTTTTCCGTTGGCCACCAACGCCATTGCGCCCCTGCGCGCAGCGGCAGAGGCGCAAGGCTCCGGCGATTTCTCGCCGTTGTGGTGCGGGCAGAATGCATCGGGCTGCAGGGAGGTTTCGGCAGCCGATGTGTTGAAAGACTTGGCTCAAGGCTGCCGTTAAGCCATGCTGACTCACCAATAACAAGGCCTGCCAGAGCGGGCTGACATTCCTCGCTTACGGACCAGAACGTTCATGACTGACAACAATAACCCCTTTCGCTTTCGTTTCCGGGTTCGCTATGGCGAATGCGACGCTCAGGGCGTGGTGTTCAATGCCCGCTATGCGGACTTCGTGGATATTGCGGTGAATGAGTATGTCCGCACGCTGTTTGGCAACTACCAGCATTTGCTGGATCAGGATCTGGACATTCAGGTGGTCAGCCTGACCGTTAACTGGAAGGCGCCCGCAAAATTTGACGAGGTTCTGGAGGCCAGAATCAGAGCTGGCCGGTTGGGGACTACGTCGTTTACCCTGCATCTTGAGTTTTACCGGCACGGGGATGACCGGTTTATTGCCGATGCTGACATTACCTATGTGGTGATCCAGCCGTCAAAAATGGCCAAAGTCGCTATTCCAGACAGCCTTCGGGAGCAGCTTGCGCAAGGCGCGCCCGGGGTGCTGATCAGTCATGCGGGAGAAAGTGCGTAACGTTCCATGAGAAAGTCGATACAGCGCAGTCTGGCAGTCTTGTTGGCGATGATAATTCTGGGTGTTGGTTACCTTTGGCTGACTTTTGCCAGTCCTTTTGGTTATACCGCACCGGAAAATCAACCAACCCTGGATGAAGATGCCACTTATTCGGTCTTCGTATACGGCACGCTCAGGAAACCCTGGGTGAGATGGCTGGTAACGGGGCGCGCCGGCAGTAGCGAGCCCGCGCAACTGGTTGGTTACCAGAAGCAGCAGCTGGACATCAAGCCGGTGGCTGGGGCAACTACGGAAGGCGAGGTGATCAGGGTAACCGCCGATGAACTCCGCGCGCTGGACCGATACGAGCGGCTGGGTGTTCGTTACGAGCGGGTAGAGCTGACCCTGCAGGATGGCCAGTCAGCCTGGGTGTACCGGCTGATGGAACCGATCCTGCTGGATCTGGAGCTAGAATAGGTTTTACTTTTTGACCCACTGGCCCTCAATCAACACAAACTGGCCGCCCGGTGTCTTATCGATGGCCTTTTGGCCCGCCACCGTTTCTACCTGAGTCACCGGGATGTCATGGCGCTCGGCAATGCGGGTGTATTCAGCGCGGCGCGCGCTGTTGATCGCATCGACCACCGCCCGGGCGTCTGCACCCGCACGGACAACGTCCAGATAACCTGTGGGGGTTTCACCCACCAGACCTTGCTGTTTTACAGTTTCCAGCTTCTGCTTGGCCTCCTCCAGCCCCATGGCAAACGCAGGCAACGTCATGCCAATGGCCATTATAAAAATACCCAGCTGCATCAGTCGTTTCATCTTCAACCCCTTGATAAGCCTTTAGCAGTGTCCGGTTCCACTCAGAACAGGCCCTTTTCACTGAACAGATCATCCACTTCTCCATCCACTTTCACATAGATTTCGTGCTGGATCTTGACGTTCAGGTTTACGGTGATCGGTTCTTTCGGCGCGGCCATTTGCACGGTTGGCGTACAGGCCATGAACACCAGTGGCAGCATCAGTATCAGCACTGCCTGCGTCACCAGCGGCCGGCGCGAGCGCGGTAGAATCTTCATGGCACTGTCTCCTGCACGGATGGGTTAAGTCGCTCCCGAACTCTCTCGGTTACGGCTTCGTTCACTCTGCCGCTCAATTGAAGGCTGGTCAGCAAAGCGGGAATATCCTCTTCCAGATTAATGTTGAGAACGACGGGTTGCCCATCCCTGACTTCCGGGTTTTCGCCTTCTACCCTCAAACCAAGCACTAATCTGCCTTTGTTATCGTAGTCTATCGTGCTATCGAGCACCGAATAGTGAAAGTTTTGCAAAGCTTGCACCACTAGCTCCATGGCCTCGCTACGACCCAGCATCGCTAGCAGGCGCTCGGCCGGCAACTGTAAACGCCCACCTGGCGCAACGGCGGCAATCTTACCCTGTACCACTGAAACACCATCGGCGCTGACCATAACAGGAACTCGACCAGTGAGAAGGCCAGTGCCCGCAAAACCTTCCGCCGGGTACACCTGCAGCAACCGCGCAAGCGAAACTTCAGTCACGTCGACCGGCAATTGCCAGGGCTCGTCTGCCAGATCGATGGTACCTGGCGCTACTCGTAAGCGGCCATCCAGAAAGCTTGCAGTGGCCTGCTGGATATCGAAAATGCCGGCCAACAGGTCCGATTGTTTGGCCCTGTAATCCGCCAACAATTGAATGGGGCCAATGCCGATGCCGGAGTTGACCTGGGCAACGGTCACATCCCGGAAGCGGGCGACCAGAGCGTCGTTTTCCAGATTAACCAGCAGGCGTCCGGTCAACCCGGACAGCGCGGTGCGATCCATCAGGCCACCAATACTGTCAGCGTCCACCCGACCATCAAGCGCCAACGGTGCGCCCGGCTCCAGGCGAAGTGTTGTGTCAACCCGGAGTTGCCCGGCGTTCAGTTCCAGCAATTCCGGCCAGTCCTTCAGGGTATTGGCGAGAGCCTTGCTGACTCGCTCGGCAGCCATGGCCAGGGTGATGCGGGCGGCAAGGAATTCTTCCGGCACATTGCGCAGGGTGACGTTCGCCATCAGGCCCGAATCCGATCGCAATTGCCCGGCGATATTCAGATCGGCCCAGGCGCCATCGACCCTCCCCTCAAACTGCCAGCCCTGAGGCTTGATACCGGGGTGCCGCACTTCGCCAACATCGATGGTCAGATTGCCGGCCAGGGTGCTTCGGTCGATAGCTGCGCCCGTGCCGCTGAGATTGACCGTCAGGGTGGCATCGGACAGGTCCACTTGCACATCATCCAGCTCCGTGGTCACGCCGGAGCGATCATGCACCACACGCGCCACCTGCAGCCGGGACCCCGGTTTGAAATGAACGGTGATTTTGCGGTTATCTGCTGCAACCGACGTAACCGTATCGGTACGGAGGCCGGTTGCTTGCCAATCGCCCGACTGAACATCCGGCAGCGCCAGGCCAATCTGGCCTTGCTGCAGTATCAACGACCAACCGATGGCGAACGCGGGCGGCGCCAACAGCAAGCAGGCCAGCAGAACCACAACCCGGGTCCAGCGTTTGTAGGCCATGCTGATGACGCAATCACTCATGTCCGTGCCGCTCCTGCAGCCCCCTCTTTCAGCGCCTGAATATCCACCGGCGGCACCCCAAGATCCTGCCACTTCTCAGGATGGCAAGTGAACAGCAATATCTGATGGCGACTGGCTGCATCAAACAGGATGCGTTTCATGTCTTCAAGGCGCTCCTGATCACTGTGTACCAGGGTGTCATCCAGGATCACCAGTGTTGGTCGGCCGGCCTCAAGCAGCAAATCGGCATAGGCAAGGCGGCTGATCAGTCCCATCTGCTCACGGGCGCCGAAGCTGAGTTCGGCCATTTGGCCCAGTTCGGTGCCTCGGATGAAGGTTCCGGGCCGCAGATGTTCATCCACCTCCAGTGTGGCCTGCGGGAACAACACCGACAAATAATGGTTCAGGTGTTTTTGCAGCGGCGCCTGCAACCGGCGGGTCAGTGCCTGGCGTTTTTCCGTCAGCAAGGTCAGCAGCAGACCCAGAGCCTGGGCCCGGCGGTGCAATTCCTGATAACGGCGACTGCACTGCTCCAGCTCTGCCTGTTGTTCGTTGAGCTGCTCTTCCAGGCCTTCGGCGCCCCAGGCTTCCAGCCTTACCTTGATGTCTCTGAGTTCTCGACCGCGGGCTTCCTGGGACTGGCGCAGGTTGTTGATGGTGTTCTGGTAGCGTTCGATATCCTGCCGGAGCAGGTCCGGGCGGGCATCACGGATGTCACGCTCACGCTGTTCCAGGCTGGTTTGCAGTTGAGCAGTCTGCCGTTCAATGTCTGCCAGGTCGGCGCTCAGTTGCTTGAGCTGTTGCTGGCGTTCCGGGTTTTGTTCTTCGTCGGCCAGGCGCTGCCACTCTGCCCTGGCGCTGTCTCTGGCCTGCTTTAGAGTCAGCAGCTCGGCTTGATGCCTGCGCTCACTTACTTCGGCTTTATCCAGCACCTGGGAGGCACTTGTGAATGCGGCCTCGGCTTCTGCCATCGCCGGCACCGGGCTGGTTTGATCAGGCCGGGCCATGGCCTGCAGCTGATGGGTGGCGGTCTGAAGTTCGCTCTCGACTTCCTTGTGTTCAGACACCAGCTGATCGGTGCTGTCTGGCGCAACCGTTTTAAGCAATTCTTCGGCATGGGTAAGTGCTCTGTGCGCGGAATCGAACGCAGCCAGACGATTTTCAGCCTGCTCCACAGAATCCACGCCCAAGGCTTTGCTCTGCTCATCGAACGTTTGCTGAAGCCCGGTCAATCTGCGCCGGGTGCTGGCTAACTCATCACCGCCGGGGGTGATCGCGAGGGTGCCCACACCGGGCACGGTCAGGCTGGATTCCTCCAGCAACTGTTGCTCGCCTTGGCCTTGAAGCAGTTGCTGGTTGAGGGTGAGTGAGGCACCCGGCTCCAGCTGCCAGCTCAATCGGGTGGCGATAGTGCGTGACCGGATGGTTTCTTCGGCCAGCTGATGCTCGGTCTTTTTAAGCTGTTTTACCTGATCGGCATCGATTCGGTTTTCCCTGACCTGCGTGCGGGCATGATCAACCTGTTGCTGATATTCCCGGGCTTTGGTCAGGTTTTGAGTGAGCGTTTGCTTGCGTTGCTCCAGGCGCTGGACGTCTTGTTCCAGGCGGCCCCGGGTTTCCAGCAGGCGAGCCAGCTTGAGGTGTTTCTCCGCTGATTCATAGGCGGCTTTGGCGTCACCCAGTCCTTTGATCAGAGCCGGTGTTTGTTGCTCCGCGAGACTGAGGGCCTGTTCGGCTTTGTCCAGTTCCGCCTTCCGGGCCACCAGCTGATTGCTCAGGTTTTCCAGGTGGTCCCGGTTCTGCTGCAGCAAACGATGATTTTGCTGCAGCTGGGCGAGTGTGGCCTTTTCCTGGCTTTGCTGTTGCTCCAGCTGCGCCACTTGCTGATAGTGTTCCCGGGTTTGTTCCAGTTGTCGTTGGGCATCTTCCCAGGGGCGCTCTGCTTCTGCGCGTTCGAAATCCTGGCTCAGTTTGCCCAGGCGGTCTACCTGTTCCTGGTATTTGGTAATCCGGTCGTTCAGCTCGGCTATGTCCTGCTCATGCTGAATACGATCTTTGTCCAGCTGCAGGTAATCACCCCGAGGCTTGCCGGTTCCCGTCAGCAGAATGTCCCGCTGGGCTCGTACCGCCTCGATCACGCCATCGCCGCCAGAACTGGCCACCTCACCCACCAGTGAATTCAAGGCAGATTTCAAATGATCACCAGCGTGCTCGACGGATTGTTCCAGATCCTGGCCGGTACCCTGCTCCACCCAGAGCAGTCCAGGAATGCCCCAGTGCTCTGCTTTACTGACACCCCGCTTCGGGTACTGGTAACCCATCAGCTCGGCGAGTTTTTCTTCGGCGTCGTCTTCGCTGTAGCTGTCGGTGCCAATGGTCAGGTCGCAGCGTTTGCGCTGCAGAAAACTTTTGGTAAGCCGCCAGGGCTTGTCTTGATGTTCAAAACTCAGTTCGATCGTGGGCGCTGCGGCGGAGTCTCCCCAGGGCCGCAAGTCGTCGACCGCTGTGGAACGATAGCGTTCAAAAAAAGCAGCGCGTATGGCACGCACCAGCGTGCTCTTGCCAGACTCGTTGGGGCCGTGAATCAGGTTAAGGCCCGGTTGCAGATTGTCCAGCACAAAGGGTTTGCGAAACTGGCGCAGTTGCTCAACGCGCATCCGTTGCAACTTCATTGGCTGGCCTCCTGGCCCTGATCTTTTAACAGTCCTGCCAGAATGGCCAGGGCATCGCGGGCCGTTTGGCTGTGATCGCCCTGTTGCGGCTGGCGCAGAGCATCAATCACCTCACCCACGTACCCGTCTGCTTTCAACGCTGCGATGTCATCGTCTGTGGGCTCAAGCTGAAGCCCGCTGCGCTCGCACCGGATGCTGCGGAAACGGGCTTCTGCCACCGACAAAGCACTCAGTAACCGCTCTTCCCCGGCCAGCGTGATGGAGCCCTCAAGGCGAAGGTCGACCACGGAGGGCTCTGGCAGGGCCTGCAATCGTTGTAAAAGCTGATCCAGATCAGACTCGACCGCCAGGGTTTCTCGCCATTGATGCCACTGGTAACGGCCCGTAGCTATCTGGGTTACCTCGGGCACTGCCCCGGGTTCGGTAACGGTCACAATCAAGGCGTTACCGGCCTCGTTATTGCGGAATCGTTCTGGCTCCGGTGTGCCGCTGTACCAGGTGCGCGGGTTGATCTGTTTGGTGCCGTGCCAGTCACCAAGGGCCAGGTAATCCAGCCGACTGGCTTCGGCACGCTCGGGGGCGATGGGGTTGGTGGCATCGATATCATCCGATAACAGGCCCTGGACACTGCCATGGGCCAGTCCGATCCTGACCAGGCCTTGCGTGGAGTCGTAGCCGCTGAACGCTTCTGTCAGGTCACCGTAGGTGTGGCGCTGCGTTAAGGGTGCACAGAGTATGGCCAGGCCTTGTGGTTGCAAGTTGATCACGACCGGCTCAAGGGCAAGGTGCACGTTGTCAGGCACGGCCCCCAATCGCACAGCGCGCGTCCACACGCTCTCTGCCAGCGCCGCGTCGTGATTGCCGGGCAGCATCACCCAGGGGCCAGCAAAGCCCTGGGTGGCGTTGAATACCCTGCGAAGGGTGCGGTCCGAGACGGTTTGCGCATCAAACACATCCCCCGCCACCAGTACCGCGTCACACTGATGTTCGTTGGCCAGCTGCGCGAGCTTTTCGATGGCCTGGAATCGCGCCTCCACCAACGCGGCGCCGTCTTCGCTGTCAAAGCGGCTGTAGGACCGCCCCATTTGCCAGTCGGCAGTGTGCAAAAACCTTGGCATTTTACCTTCCCTAAACAGACTTGAATTTTGTGCTGTTCTGGCGCCATTCAAAGGCACAATTAATGACACTATCAATACCACTATCAACGGCACTGCTACGGGCACTATACCGAATGTGCGTTCAGCCGGCTTCGGCCTGATTGCAATCTCTTGAAAATGGGTTGCGCGACCGCCGATTTTGCTGCTCTGCTATGGCATCAGGGCTCCGGCTGGAAAATAAGGTAGTATAGGCCCAGACGTGCCGGCCAAACCGATTTACCGGCCAGACAAACCAGGCAAACGAACGCTTTATGAAGATACCAAAACGATTACAACCCCTTGTCGACGATGGCATGGTGGACGAAGTGCTTTACCAGTTGATGAGCGGTAAAGAAGCACAGGTTTACGTTGTGCGCTGTGGTGACGACGTTCGCTGCGCCAAGATCTACAAAGAGGCGCAAAAACGCAGTTTCAAGCAGGCCGTGCAATATCAGGAAGGCCGAAAGGTTCGAAACAGCCGTAACGCCCGCGCCATGGGCAAGAAAACCCGCCATGGCCAGAAAGAGCAGGAAGAAGCCTGGCTAAATGCCGAAGTAGACGCGCTATACCGATTGGCCGACGCCGGCGTACGCGTACCGCAACCCTTCGGGTTTGTGGATGGCGTGCTGCTGATGGAAATGATTGCCGACGAAGATGGCAGAGCCGCCCCCAGGCTGGACGATGTCACGCTGACACCAGAGCAGGCACGGAGTTACTATGCCAAGGTGATTTCAGACGTGGTGCGCATGCTGAGCGTCGGTTTGATACACGGCGATCTTTCTGAATTCAACGTACTGGTCGACCCCACAGGCCCGGTCATTATCGACTTGCCTCAGGCCGTCAATGCCGCCGGCAACAACAGCGCAGAGCGCATGCTGGAGCGTGACGTAGACAATATGCGTCGCTATTTTGGCCGCTTTGCCCCGGAACTGCTGAACACCGATTACGGCAAGGAAATCTGGTCGCTGTACGAGTCAGGCGATCTGTACCCTGACAGAAAGCTGACCGGATGCTTTGAGCACGACACCGAGAGCGCCAACGTAGACGAATTGATGGAAGTGATTGAAGCGGCCAAAGAAGAGGAATGGGAGCGCAAGGAACGCCAGAGGGATGCCGAAGAAGGCGACGACTGACCCCCAAGCCACGATCTGCTCGATAACCTTTGATCGCTAAATGCGCTCAAAGGTTTGCAGACAGACATCAATTGTCAGTGACAATGTCTCCAGGGCGGCCGCCCGAGCCCTGCCCTCCGCGCTGGCACGATAAAGATGCGGAGTCATGGCCAGCAAGTCGACAATCGATTCAGCACCATCCAGATGCAGAGAAAACCGGACATCCTCTGTGCCGGCGCGACGAAACCCCTCCGGCGCCTGACTGACCTTTTTCGATTCTGTTCTGACTTCCGGATAGATTATCTGCCGCAACTCCCTAAGATGATCCTGCCCGGCGTCCACCTGCAATAATTTCCCGCCCGGGCGGAGCACACGGGCAAACTCCTGGTACACGGGAAAGCCAAAAACGCACAACACCCGATCCAGAGACCCCGGCAGAACCGGCAGGTTGGCATTGCTGCCCACCACCCAGCTCGGCCGCGAATCCTGGCGTGCCGCCGCCAACACAGCCCACTTCGAGATATCCAGGCCCAATAACGCAAGGGTGCGCTCGTCGCCCGCCACCCGGTCCAGTTGCCGCAGGTAGTAGCCCTCACCACAGCCAGCATCCAGGCAATTCAGTGCGGTGCCAGCCGGCGCGCCATCGAGGGTCGCCCGCGACACCGCCTCGGCAATTGGCTGATAATACCCCGCCTCAAGAAAACGTTGGCGTGCCGCCACCATCACCTTGCTGTCACCGGGGTCCAGCGAACGCTTCTTCTGCACCGGCAACAGATGCACATAGCCCTGCCGCGCCACATCAAAGTTGTGGCCACTGGCGCACTGCCACGAACCCGACTCCCGCTGCAAGGCAGCGCCATCAAGGGGGCAGGCTAAGGCGTTAAAAGCGGTGATGGTCATTCAATATCCTGTTATACGGTGCATGCACCGCGGATTATACATGCTCGGGTCAGACCCAAAGACATTTCACCCGGTCAAATGCCTCGGGGTCAGACCCGCGTACATTTTGTTACATTGGAGATTGGCGCTGGCAGAGGGGTAGGGTCTGACCCCGAGGGGTCAGACCCCTTTGTAGCCTGCGAATTTGGACCGCGAGGGTTCAGAATTCGTTGTAGCCTGGGAATTTGGACCCCGAAGGGTCAGAATCCGTTGTAGCCTTCGGATTGGGACGTCCAAAGGGAGAGGCTTTGCAGACTGCGAATATGGGGTATTGCTGATAAACTATGGAGCTTAGTCTTTCGTATGCTTTGCGCTCTTGCTGTTTACAGGTATTCCCTATGTCTTCTGCCCCATCGCCGATTCTTTCTGCCGCTGATTCCGGCCTGTCGCGCCGCTTTTGTGTGGCACCCATGATGGATTGGACCACGCCGCACTTTCGTTATCTGGCCCGTATTCTCAGCCGCCGGGCGCTGTTGTATACCGAGATGGTCACCACCGGTGCATTGATTCATGGCGATACCGAGCGTTTTCTCAGGCACGATGGCTTTGAATACCCGTTGGCGCTGCAACTGGGCGGCAGCGATGCCGGTGAACTGGCTCATTGTGCCAAGCTTGCGCAACAGTTTGATTTTGACGAGGTGAACCTGAACGTGGGCTGCCCCAGCGATCGGGTGCAGAACAACATGATCGGTGCCTGCCTGATGGCGCACCCCGATAAGGTGGCCGAGGGCGTGGCGGCGATGATTGACGCCACCGATGTACCGGTGACCGTTAAGCACCGCATTGGCATCAATGGCCGGGAATCCTGGGACGAGTTGTGCGAATTTATCGAGAAGGTGGCTGCGGCAGGCTGCAAGACCTTCATCGTGCACGCCCGCATTGCCGTTCTGGAGGGCTTGAGCCCAAAAGAAAACCGGGACATTCCACCGTTGAAATACGACTGGGTATACCGGTTGAAGCAGACCTATCCGGATCTGGAAATCATCATCAACGGCGGCATCAAGACCTTTGACGAGTGCCGCGACCACCTGGCCCACACCGACGGCGTGATGCTGGGCCGGGAGGCCTATCACAATCCCTGGTTAATGGCCGGGGTGGATACCGAGTTTTTCGGCGAGCCGGCTCCGATTGCCAACCGCCACGAGGCCTTACGGGCCATGTTCCCGTTCATTCAGCAGGAGCTGGACCGGGGCGTGTACCTGACTCACATCACTAGGCATATCATGGGGCTTTTTCTGGGCATGCCCGGTGGCCGGCAGTTCCGTCGCCATCTGAGCGAGAACGCCAACAAGCCGGGCTCCGGGCTTGAGGTCATCGAGCAGGCGCTCGCCAAGGTGCGACAGCCAGACCCTGTTTTGGAGCACTAATCGCCTACATACCTTTGGTCGTCTTGTTCCCGTCGTAAGCTGCCGTTATTGTAGAGGTTACCAAGGCGCTCGGGAGCTGGGTGCCGCACCAACATCTGACAACCGGGACGACAGAACGAATGACAAGCAAGCTGGACCAACTCAAAGCCATGACCACCGTGGTCGCAGACACCGGCGACATAGACGCCATCGCCCAATGGCGGCCGGAAGATGCCACGACTAACCCGTCTTTATTGCTGAAAGCCGCTGCCTCAGACGCCTACCGCCCGATGCTCGACAAAGCGGTTACCTATGCCAGCAAACACGGGGGCTCTGCCGCCGACCAGCTGACCATGGCAACGGACATGCTGGCGGTGCTGGCCGGCAAGGAGATTCTGAATCTGATCCCCGGTGTGGTGTCCACAGAAGTAGACGCTCGCCTGTCCTTCGACACCGCTGCCACTCTGGAGAAGGCTCGCCGGCTGGTAGAGCTCTATGACCAACAGGGTGTGGATACCGGTCGGGTACTGATCAAAATAGCCTCTACCTGGGAGGGCATCCAGGCAGCTGCACAGCTCGAAAAAGAAGGCATCCGCTGCAATCTCACATTGCTGTTCTCGTTCGTGCAGGCCGTTGCCTGCGCCCAGGCTGGCGCTCACCTGATTTCACCTTTCGTCGGCCGTATTCTGGACTGGCACCTGGCCAGTTCGGGGCGAGACAGCTATCCGGCAGCGGAAGATCCGGGCGTGCAATCGGTCAGCCGGATCTATAATTATTACAAGGCCAATGGCTTCAACACCGTGGTGATGGGCGCCAGCTTCCGCAATATCGGTGAAATTGAAATGTTGGCCGGTTGCGACCGCCTGACCATCAGCCCTGCCCTGCTGCAGGAACTGAAAGATGATCAGGGCGATCTGGTCCGCAGACTGGATGCCAACCATGCCTCAAGCAGCGAGACTATTGGGGTAGTGGATGAAAAACTGTTCCGCTGGGAATCCAACGAAGACGCCATGGCGACCGAAAAACTGGCCGATGGCATTCGTCGCTTCGCAGCCGACCAGATTGAACTGGAACATCGGGTTCGCCAACTGGCCTCAGCCGCCTGATGCATGCCTGAACTGACAGTGGTCACACTATGATCGAACATCTGAAAAAGCTTTTTGCAGTACCGGCCGCCGAGCCGGTTAAAGCCGATGCCCATCAGTTGGCCGTCGCCGCCACGGCCTTGATGGTGCAACTGGCGCGAGTTGACAACCATGAAGACGAGCGGGAGCTGCAGATCATCGTGGACTGCGCGGTTAAAGCCCATCAGGTTACCCGGGAGGAAGCCGAAGAGATTCTCGCGGATGCCCTGGCGCATGCAGAAGATGCCACCTCGATGTACGAATTTACCGGGCAGATCAACGACCACTTCGATCAGGACCAGAAACAGGCCCTGCTGGAGAGTATCTGGCGGGTTGCGCTGGCCGACGGACGTATCGACAAGTACGAAGAACACCTTATTCGCCGCATGGCAGATCTGCTGCATCTTCATCACCGCGAGTACATGCAGGCGCGGCACAAAGCGGAAGACGCCGTCCGTTAACTCAAGGAGCAACCATGTTAGCCATTCTTCACCCTAATACAACGCTCGACAGCGAAGCCTATCGCCAGACCATGCACTTTCTGGAAAACCTGCCCGGCGTCAGTGTGCGTGTTCACGAAGTACAAGGTGCAAGCCAGCGGCTAACCGAAATCTATTTGCTGGGCGACACCAAAACGCTCGATAAAGAAGAAATCGAAGCCTTGCCAGCGGTCGAACGGGCTATCCGTATTTCTGACGACTACCGCATTCTGGGCCGCCACAAAGACGATAATCGCCAAAGCGGATTTACCTACAACGGTGTCGAATTCAGTCAGAACAACCTGAATATTTTCGCCGGTCTGTGCGCGGTCGATGTTCCCGAGCACGTCGAGATGATGATGCAGGCCCTGCAAGACAATGGCGAAGTGTGTACCCGCATGGGTGCCTACAAGCCGCGCACCAATCCTTATTCATTTCAGGGGCACGGCAAGGGCTGCCTGCCCTGGGTCTTCGAGAAAGCTGGCAAACATGGCATCAAAGTGGTCGCCATGGAAATTACCCATGAAAGCCACATCGAAGAGATCGACACCTGCCTCGAAAAACTGGGCCGACCTACCGGCGTGATGCTCCAGGTGGGTACCCGCAACACCCAGAACTTTGAACTACTGAAAGCCATTGGCCGCCAGAGCACCTATCCGGTGCTGCTGAAACGGGGCTTCGGTATTACCTTGAACGAGTCTCTGAACGCAGCCGAGTATCTGGCCAGCGAAGGCAATGCCAACGTTATCTTCTGTTTGCGTGGCATGAAAACCGAGGCCGGCCAGCCGCATCGCAATATGGTGGACTTTGCCCACGTGCCCGCGGTAAAACGCCTGACCCGGATGCCGGTGTGTGTTGATCCGTCCCACTCGGTCGGTAGCCGGGACCGTTCGCCCGATGGCATCCTGGATGTGATGCACGCCACGGCTCAGGGCGCCATTGCCGGCGCCAACATGGTGCTGGTGGACTTCCACCCAAAACCCGAAAAAGCCCTGGTAGACGGCCCTCAGGCCCTTCTGATGAGCGAGCTGCCCGCTTACTTGGAAGACATCCGCCTATGCCACGATACCTGGAAGAAACGCCAGGCCATTTACCAACGCCTTGAGGATAATGCGACAGAATGATCATTTATGGTCACCGGGGGGCCAAAGGTGAGGCCCCTGAAAACACCTTGCCCGGATTCACCCTCGCCTACCGGCACGGTATCCGGCACTTTGAACTGGATCTAGTGCTGTCCAAGGACGGCGTTCCGGTGCTTGTCCATGACCTGACTGTGGATCGAACCACTGGCCAGAAAGGCAATGTGAGCCAATACACCGCGGCTGAACTGGTTGAGATGGATGCCCGCCGAAACACCAGCGCCTGGCCCCGCAAAACCGGCATTCCAACACTGGAAGCCTTGCTGGACCACCTGGAAGACCTCGAGCACCTGCAACTGGAAGTCAAAAAAGACAGCCACGTTCGCCTGAACGTTCTCTGCAACCGCCTGGCCGAGATCATTCAGCGACGCAATATGTACCAAACCGTCACGATTACCTCGGCAGAGCCCTGGTTTTTACGGGAGATGCGCCGGCGGGATAAAAAAATCCGGATTGGTCTGGTTGCAGAGCGAAAGTTTCCCAACCCGCTGAATCTGGCCACACGCCTGGGTTGCGAGTATTTCTGTGCTAACTGGAAGATTCTCAACAAGCAGATGGTAGAACTGGCCCATAAGCGCAACATGCAAGTGTCTGCCTGGACGGTAAACCGCATTCACGACATGCTGGTTCTGGAGAATATGGGTGTAGACAGCATCATCACAGACTACCCCACCAGCACCCGGATGTACTTTGACAACCGTGCCAAGGCGCTGTTGAACCTGCCGTTACGGGAAAGTGCCCCGGAGCTAGCATAAATACCGGCTCCAGGATCGGGCCTGATCAGAAAATCCGGTTCAGGCCGTTCAGCGCAGCTACCCGGTAGGCTTCTGCCATCGTCGGGTAGTTAAAGGTGGTATTAATGAAGTAGTTCAGGGAGTTGGCCTCCCCTTCCTGGTTCATGATGGCCTGGCCGATGTGAACGATTTCGGCGGCCTGGTCACCAAAGCAGTGAATGCCCAGGATTTCGCGGGTTTCGCGATGGAACAACAACTTCAGCATACCCACGGCTTCACCGGTGATCTGCGCACGCGCCAGGTCTTTGAAGAAAGCCTGGCCAACGTCATAAGGCACCTTGGCTTCGGTCAGTTCACGCTCGGTTTTGCCGACCGAACTGATCTCAGGAATGGTGTAGATGCCGGTTGGCACATCCGATACAAAGCGGAAGTATTCATCCTCAGCGATCGCTGACGAAGCCGAACGGCCCTGGTCATAGGCGGCACTGGCCAGGCTTGGCCAGCCAATCACATCACCCACTGCGTAGACATTTTCCACCTCGGTGCGGTAATGATCGTCAACGGCCAGCTGGCCTCGACCATTTGCCACAAGCCCGATGTTCTCAAGACCCAAGCTTTCGGTATTGCCACTGCGGCCGTTACACCAGAGGAACGCATCCGCACGGATCTTCTTACCTGATTGCAGCGACACCACCACACCGTGGTCATCACCGCGAACAGACTCGTACTGCTCATTATGACGAACCAGAACACCGTTGCTGCGCAAGTGGTAGCTCAGCGCATCGGATATTTCGTCATCAAGGAAAGACAGCAGTCGATCACCGGGGTTGATCAAATCAACCTTCACACCCAGTCCGGCAAAAATGGACGCATATTCCGACCCGATAACACCGGCACCATAGATAATCAGGGTACGCGGCGTATGGGACAGGTTGAGAATAGAGTCGGAGTTATAGATGCGGTGATGACGGAAATCGACATCGGGTGGCAAATAAGGGCGAGACCCAGTGGCAATAATCGCCTGCTTGAAATGCAGCGTTTCGACTGACTTGTTGCCGCGGATTTCCAGGCGGTTGTTATCGAGAAAAGCCGCACGGCCAGTGATCAGATCTACCCGGTTTCTGGCGTAAAATCCGGTCCTCAATTTGACCTGCTTGCCGATCACCTTCTGAGCATTCTGGAGCACCCGCGGGAACGAAAACCAGCGCGGCTCGCCGATGTCACGGAACATCTGATTGGTGTTGAAGGTAATGATCTGCTTGACCGAATGACGCAAAGCCTTCGAAGGAATAGTGCCCCAGTGGGTGCAGTTGCCGCCCACCATGGGTTTGTCTTCGATGATCGCAACACGCCTGTTGTGCTTCGCCGCATTCATGGCCGCGCCCTCACCTGAAGGGCCGGATCCGATAACGACAACGTCGTAATGATGCTCTGCCATGCGTGCAGTAACTCCTTATCTACGTTGCAAAATGTATTTATCGTTATAGTGGTTACGTTGCTAAAACTGATTCTGTCACTGCCGAAACGGTGATCGTCGCCCGCTATTTATCGGCCTTGGTGGCGTCGTACGTCAGGTCTTCAGCGCTGGTCGGCTCGTCGCTGTCGTTGCGGCTGTCTTCGCACTTCTGAGGACTGCCACCACAAATATCGCAGGACTGACTGATGCCCAGTGCGCCAATACCACCACAGGTGCCACTGATTGGCTTACGCCCGAAAATCACGCCAACCGACATGCCGGCGATGAGCAAACCCACAATCAGCAAGACTAAAAGAAAGGTACCCATTACTGTCCTCCTCTACTGGACAACATAAGATGAAAACGCGGGTGTCTGGTGTACATCAAAACCGTCGTCTCCTCTTACAATAAAATACGCTGCAATATTCTCCCGGGCTGCCAGACTTGCCGCCCGCTCATACCCCATCACCGTAAAAGCCGTTGCCAGCGCGTCAGCCGTCATACTGTCTTCGGTAATGACGGTCACTGATGCCAGCTTGTTGGTAACAGGCCTGCCCGTCGATGGATCTATTGTATGCGAATAGCGCTGGCCATCCGATTCGTAATAGTTACGATAGTCACCGGACGTAGCCATGGCCTGTTGGTCCATCGCGACGATCTTGTTAACCTGCCGGGCCTGCTCGGAAGGCTCCTCAATGGCCAGGCGCCAGGCGCCGCCACCGGGTTTGCGGCCATTTACCCTGACTTCGCCACCTATCTCGACAAGGTACGCGCCGACACCCTCGCTGTCGAGGTAACGGGCCACTAAGTCTACCCCGTAGCCTTTGGCAATCCCGGATAAATCAATGTACTGGGGCTTCTCACTTCGAATGGCGAGTGTCGCCGTGTCCAGCTCGAGATAGCGATAACCGGTCACCGCCAACATCGCCTCAAGTTCAGCTTGTGATGGCACGTCAACCGGCCTTGCATCCGGACCGAAGCCCCAAAGATTGACTACAGGACCAATGGTGATATCAAAGGCGCCGTCTGTCATCTCGGCGATTTCCTGCGCCCGCTGAATAACTTCAAACAAGGACTGTGATAGCACGGTCCAGTCGGACTGATCAGGAGCCTGGTTTAAACGCGACAGCTCTGAATCCTGCTTCCAGGTCGACATAATGGCGTCTACCTGATCCAGTTCTCGTTGTATGCCTCTGGCGAGAGTCTGCAGCCGTTCCTCGTCCTCTGGCAATACGACGTTAATGTGATACGTCGTGCCAAAGATGCCACCGGAGATCTCCCAGACTTTTTCCTCGTCCTGAAACGAGCAACCCGCCAGGGCAGCCATCGCCAGTGCCCACAGGACACTGACCATAACCACCCTGACGGGCTCATACACGCGGGATGTCATGTGAGTTAATTAACCCCCAAAGTCATCCAGCATGATGTTCTCATCCTCAACACCAAGATCTTTCAGCATCTTGATCACGGATGCGTTCATGATGGGAGGCCCACACATGTAAAACTCACAGTCTTCCGGAGCCGGATGGTCCTTCAGATAGTTTTCGTACAACACGTTGTGGATAAACCCGGTCGGGCCTTCCCAGTTGTCACTCGGCAGCGCATCAGACAAAGCCACATGCCACTCGAAGTTGTCGTTCTCAGCGGCCAGACCGTCAAAGTCTTCCACATAGAACATTTCACGAACACTTCGTGCACCGTACCAGAAGCTGATCTTACGCTTGGAGTTCAGGCGCTTGAGCTGATCAAAGATGTGCGAACGCATTGGCGCCATACCGGCACCGCCGCCCACAAACACCATCTCAGCATCGGTCTTCTTGGCGAAGAACTCACCAAATGGCCCCATAACCGTCATCTTGTCACCTGGCTTCAGGTTGAACACGAAGCTGGACATGATGCCCGGCAGGTGATCAGTGCCAGGAGGCGGCGTGGCGATACGGATGTTGAACTTGAGGACACCCTTCTCTTCCGGGTAGTTCGCCATCGAATAGGCGCGGATGGTGTCTTCTTTGTTAATGGCTTTGTAACGCCAGATGTCGTGCTTGTCCCAGTCTTCGTGGAACTCTTCCTCGATATCGAAATCCTTGAAGTTAATTTCGTACGGGGGGCACTCCAGCTGGACATAACCACCAGCGCGGAAGTCCACTTCCTCGCCTTCCGGCAACTTCAGCACCAGTTCTTTGATGAAGGTGGCCACGTTGTGGTTGGAAACCACTTCGCATTCCCACTTCTTCACGCCGAAGAATTCTTCCGGCACCTCTACTTTCATGTCCTGTTTTACAGGAACCTGGCAAGACAAACGCCAGCCTTCCTTCTCTTCACGGTTAGTGAAGTGGGTCTTTTCCGTCGGCAGCATAGCGCCGCCGCCTTCCAGAACCTTGCACTTGCACTGGGCGCAGGTACCGCCGCCGCCACAGGCGGAAGACAGAAAGATACCGCTGTTTGCTAAAGTTCCCAGAAGCTTACCGCCGGCCTCAGTGGTCAGCGTATGCTCCGGGTCGTCATTGATTTCGATGGTCACATCACCGGTGCTTACCAGCTTTGAACGAGCCGCGAGGATAATCGCGACCAGCGCCAGTACGATAACGGTGAACATGACCACGCCAAGAATAATTTCAGTACTCATGGTCTCGCCTTTTCGTTAAACCGAATCACCGGGTTGATTACAGTGAAATACCAGAGAACGACATAAAGCCAAGGGACATCAAGCCGACAGTAATGAAGGTGATACCCAGGCCTCGCAGTCCTTCCGGCACATCGCTGTACTTCAGCTTTTCACGGATGCCCGCCAACGCAACAATTGCCAACGCCCAGCCAACACCGGCACCGAAGCCGTAAACCACACTTTCTCCGAAGTTGTAGTCCCGCTCTACCATGAACAGAGACGCACCCAGAATGGCACAATTCACGGTTATCAACGGCAGGAACACACCGAGCGCTGAATATAGAGCCGGGATGTACTTGTCCAGAACCATTTCCATGATCTGCACAATCGCCGCGATTATTCCGATATACGTAATAAGCCCGAGAAAGCTCAGATCTACGTTGGAAAGACCCGCCCAATCAAGGGCACCTTCGCGCAAAATGCCGTTATACAGCAGATTGTTTACCGGAACGGTGATGGTCAGCACCACAACAACCGCAATACCCAGCCCCAGCGCAGCCTCGATTTTCTTCGAGATCGCCAGGAAGGTGCACATGCCGAGAAAGAAGGCCAGCGCCATGTTCTCAACGAAAATGGCCTTCAGAATCAAGCTGATATAATGTTCCATCAGAAGGCCTCCTTGGTGGTGTGGCGCGACATTTTGTAGTCAGGCTCTTCAATCTGCTCCGGCTTCCAGGTACGCAGACCCCAGATCGCCAGGCCGATAATAAAGAACGCGCTCGGCGGCAGCAGCAGCAGGCCGTTAGGCACGTACCAACCGCCTTCGTTCACCACCGGCATCAGGGAAACCCCAAACAGGGACCCAGCACCCAGCAGCTCACGGAAGAACGCCACAAAAATCAGCAGCACCGAATAGCCCAGGCCATTACCGATACCGTCAAGGAAGCTCAGGTAGGGGCCATTTTTCATGGCAAACCCTTCGGCGCGACCCATAACGATACAGTTAGTGATGATCAGCCCTACAAAAACCGAAAGCTGCTTGGAGATCTCGTAGGCGTACGCCTTGAGCACCTGATCCACCACAATAACCAGCGAGGCAATGATGGTCATTTGAACGATGATGCGGATGCTCCCCGGAATCTGGGTGCGCACCAGCGAAACCGCCAGGTTGGAAAAAGCCGTTACCGCAATAACCGCCGCACACATAACCAGAGTTACGTTCATGCTGGTGGTCACTGCCAGCGCCGAACAGATACCAAGAATCTGCAGGGCGATCGGGTTGTTACTGAAAATCGGCTCGAAGAGAACCTGTTTGGCTGAAGCGTCTGCCATGATCAGACCTCCCCTTCACGAAGTTTTTTCAGGAACGGCGCGTAGCCACGGTCACCCATCCAGTAGTTCACCAGCTGTTCAACACCGCGGCTCGTCAAGGTTGCACCGGAAAGCGCATCCACCTTGTGTTCCCGGTCAGCGGCATCAGAACTTACGCCACCCTTGACCAGGCGAACCTGAGGCTCTTGCAGGTCGTCACCGTAGACTTCCTTGCCTACCCACTGGCTCTTCCAACGCGGGTTGTCCACCTCACCGCCCAATCCCGGAGTTTCTGCATGATCGTAGAAGCCCAGACCTTCGATGGTGTTGGCATCACCTTCCAGTGACACGAACCCATACAGTGTGGACCACAAGCCATAACCGTGGACCGGCAGAACCACTCGAACCAGCTCGTCGTTCTCGGTCAACGTGTAAATCTTGGCCACGTTAGGGCGGCGCTTGATGCCAGCCTTATCTTCGGAACTCGGAATGTTGGTGGACATTTGCGGATCCGAAGCAGCTTTGTACATGTCGTACTTCATGGGATCCTCAACACCCACATCAGACGGCTCTACAAAATTTCCACTGTCGAGATCCAGCAAGCGCACGTCGAAACGGGAGAACTCTTCCTCGATCTCTTCAGCGCTTGCGCCTTCCTTCAACATGCCAGCGGCTGCCAGGATATTGGTTTTTATGTCCAGATTCTGGTTCATGATCTGGGCCGGTCTGAGCACGACGGCGGCCGTAGACACCACAACCGAGAAAACCACACTCAATACCAGGGCCACCAACAGCGTTCTGGAGACAGTATCTTTAGCTTTAGCCACGTGCGAGCCTCCGTTTGATGTTGGCCTGCACCACATAATGATCCATCAGCGGCGCGAACAGGTTAGCGAACAGAATGGCCAGCATTATGCCTTCCGGGAACGCAGGGTTGACCACACGGATCAGCACAGTCATGACACCCACCAGGATACCAAAGCACCAGCGGCCGGTGTTGGTCATAGCTGCAGAAACCGGGTCAGTTGCCATGAACATCATACCGAAGGCGAAACCACCCATTACCAGGTGCCAATGCGCGGGTACGTCGAACATCGGATTGGTGTCGGAGCCGATAATATTGAGCAGCAGCGACATACCGATCATGCCCAGCAACACACCACCGACGATCCGGTAGGAGGCAATCTTCATGGCCAGCAAAATCAGACCGCCGATCAATACCGCTACGGTCGACGTTTCACCCATGGAGCCCTGAATCGTTCCAACAAACGCGTTCATCCAGCCGATCTGAGTCTCAAGCGCTTCCATACCGCCGGAAGCAGCCCAGCTCAAAGCGGTTGCGCCACTGAAGCCATCTACGGCTGTCCAGACGGTGTCACCGGAAATCTGTGCCGGATAAGCAAAGTACAGGAACGCACGGCCTGTCAGGGCCGGATTCAGGAAGTTTTTGCCAGTACCGCCAAACACTTCCTTGCCGATTACCACACCGAAGGTGATACCCAGAGCCACCTGCCACAGAGGAATGGTGGGCGGACAGATCAGCGCGAACAGCACGGACGTTACGAAGAAACCTTCGTTCACTTCGTGACGACGCACGGTGGCGAACAGAACTTCCCAGAAACCACCAACAATAAAGGTCACCGCATAAATGGGCACAAAGTAAGCCATGCCGTATACGAAGTTGTCCCACAAGCCGGCGCCGGAGCCAGTTACCGCCAGAGCGGTGATAAAGGCTTCACGCAGGCCGCCGTCAGCGATCATGGCGTCCGGGTTGGTCGCGAGATAGCTGTTGGCTTGAAAGCCAATGTTCCACATACCAAAGAACATGGCCGGGAAGGTACACATCCACACGGTAATCATGATGCGCTTAAGATCTACGCCGTCACGCACATGAGAAGTAGTCGAAGCCACCTTGCCAGGCGTGTAGAAAATGGTATCGACGGCTTCATAAAGCGCATACCAACGCTCATGTTTGCCACCTTTTTCAAAGTGGTGCTCGATACCATCGAGAAACTGTCGGATTGCCATCGTATTAGCCCTCGATCTCGATTCGGGTCAGATTCTCACGCAGAATCGGGCCGTATTCATATTTGCCGGGGCACACGAAGGTGCACAGCGCCAGATCTTCTTCATCCAGCTCTAGGGCACCCAACTTCTGTGCCGTTTCGGTATCCCCAACAATCAGCGACCGTAGTAACTGAGTTGGGAGGATATCCAGGGGCATGATCCGCTCATACGCTCCAACCGGCACCATGGCACGTTCACTGCCGTTGGTGGTGGTGGTGAAATTGAACAGTTTCTTACCCCGGGCCAGACTGGACAGATAAATATTCAGCACGGAGAACTTGTTGGCGCCCGGAGACAACCAACCGATGAACTCACGCTTGGTGCCTTCTTCCAGAACAGAAACCTGATTGGCAAAGCGACCCAGATAAGCACAGGGGCCATCACCACGACGACCACCGAAGACCGAGCCGGAGATGGTGCGGACTTCACAGTCGGTTGCAATCTCGCCATCCAGCAATTCCGGCAGACTCGCACCGAGACGGGTGCGGACCAGACGAGGCTTAACAGCCTTGGGGCCACCAATCGCCACAATGCGTTCAACCGGCACTTCTCCGGTCTCGAACAACTTGGCAATATCAATCACATCCTGGTAATTGATGGACCAGACCGACTTGCTGACGGATACCGGGTCCAGGTGATGAATGTGCGTTCCGACGTTGCCCGCCGGGTGCACACCATCAAACTGGTGGACCTCGATGTTGTCGGCTTTCGGCACAGCAACATCAGAACCAGGCTTGCCAGTGACAAAAACCTTGCCGTTGGTCAGCCGTGAAATGATGGTCAGACCTTTTTCAAAAGCCTGGCTGTTGGCACCGATAATCACGGTCGGGTCTGCCGCCAAAGGATTGGTATCCATGACGGAAACAAAAATCGAATTGGGTGCGGAGTCGATGGCCGGAACCTTGCTGTAAGGACGCGTGCGGAACGCGGTCCAAAGGCCGGATTCAACCAGGTTATCGACTACCTGCTGTCGCTCCAGGCCGGCAAGATCGGAATCGTTGTAGCGGGCATAGGTTTCGGCCTCATCACCATCGATTTCGATGACAACAGACTGAAACACGCGACGCTCACCGCGGTTAACTTCTTTCACCACACCGGCGGCCGGTGAAGTATAACGAACGCCTTCGGTCTTCTTATCCGTGAACAGCAGCGTACCGCGCTTGACACGGTCTCCCTCTTTCACTTCCATCGTCGGCTTCATGCCGTTGTAGTCGAAACCGATCAACGCTACGTGGCGAATCGGCTTGCCGTCAGTGATGGTCTGCTCGGGAGCGCCGCTGATGGGAAGATCCAGGCCTTTTTTGATCTTGATCATTAGCCTCATCCAGTCATCAGAAACTATTCTGTGGATTTACAACGCCCAGCCCCTGCACCCAGGTTTTCCGGCTACATAACGACGGTAAAACGACGGTTTGCAGCCTTAACGCCACGGCACTTTAAGCCACTTGGCGCTCAACGCAGGAAAATATGAGAATTGGGGAGCCAGACATACCCAAAATCGCGCCAATTATAGAGATTAAGACAAGCCATTTCCACCGATAAGGGAAATGGTTTTGTAGCCCCAAGTAACGAAAAACCCCGGCAGCCAAAGCTACCGGGGCTCTATAAACCTAACCTTTAGAACACCGTTGCGACTTTAGTCGCGGGCGCGCTTCGGGAAAATCGGATAGGTGACGCCTGCCATCTGATTGACGCAACGGATAACCTGGGCGCTGTAACCGAACTCATTGTCGTACCAAACATAGAGAATCAGGCGTTTGCCGTTGGCGATCGTGGCCTGGGCATCAACAATGCCGGCATGGCGAGAGCCAACGAAATCTGTTGAGACCACTTCGGGAGAGTTAACGAAGTCAATCTGCTTTTGCAGCTCGGAATGCAGTGCCATTTCGCGAAGGTATTCGTTGACCTTCTCAACATCCACATCAGACTTCAGGTTCAGATTAAGAATGGCCATAGATACGTTCGGAGTCGGAACGCGAATGGCATTGCCGCTCAACTTGCCCTTCAACTCCGGCAGCGCCTTGGCAACAGCCTTGGCTGCACCGGTCTCAGTAATGACCATGTTCAGCGCCGCACTGCGACCCCGACGGCTACCCTTGTGGTAGTTGTCGATCAGGTTCTGATCGTTGGTGTAGGAGTGCACGGTTTCAACGTGACCATCTTCAATGCCGTACTCGTCGTGAATGGCCTTGAGCACCGGCGTGATGGCGTTAGTAGTACAGGAGGCAGCTGACAGAATCTTGTCTTCGTCAGTGATCCAGTCATTGTTGATACCATAAACAATGTTCTTGATGTCGCCTTTACCCGGAGCGGTCAGGATAACCCGGCTCACGCCTTTGGACTTCAGGTGCAGACCCAGGCCGGCTTCGTCGCGCCAGATGCCTGTGTTATCAACCACAATGGCGTTGTTAATGCCGTACTCGGTGTAATCAACCTTGTCCGGGCCGTCAGAATAGATCACCTTGATGAAGTTACCGTTGGCAATCAGAGCACAGTTTTCCTGATCCACAGTGATGCTGCCGTCGAACGGCCCGTGCACAGAATCACGACGCAACAGGCTCGCGCGCTTTTCCAGATCGTTCTCTGCACCACCCTTGCGAACCACAATGGCGCGAAGGCGCAAGTCGTTACCACCACCAGCTTTTTCCACCAGAATACGCGTCAGCAAACGACCAATCCGACCGAAACCGTACAGTACAACGTCTTTGGTTTCGTTGCGGGCATCGCGTTCTGGCTGGGTCGCATACTGCCCGACAACCGGGCCAATCTCGCGCTTGAGGAACTCAACCAGGTCGCCACCTTCTGACTTGAACTTCACCGCTAGTTTACCGATATCGACGTGGGCGCGGCCCAGCTCCATCCCGTCCATCGCCTGTAAAATCGGCAACGTGTCATGAACAGACAATTCGCTGTTTTCAACCTGACGAACAAAGCGGTGGGCGCGAATGATGTCAATCACTGATTGGTTGATGATCGCCCGGCCATAGACTGACGTAACTACGTTGTTCTTGCGATAGAGACGACCGATAAGCGGAATCATGGCTTCCGCGGTAGACTCTCTATCCATCCAGTTGGACAGGTGCTGGTTGATTTGTTCGTGACTCACGGTTGGAACCTCGTATAGCACTGGGAATAATTTTAGGCGCACATTATCCAACTTAAGACGCCTCACGGCAAATAGCGATTTGTCTGCCCCGGCCATGACACTGAAACCCCCGAACGCTAGAATAGCGCCGCCCTGTTCCAGACGCGCCAATCCAGGAGATTTGTCAGCTCATGACTCAAGGTTCAGCCCGTGCTACCTCAACGGCCCAACTGATTGCTCCGGCTGCCCCGGAACGAAGCGCAGACCACCGCAAATGGGGCCAACTTCACGGCTGCAGCGACGCTCTGGCTATTTGTGAAAGCGCCCGAAGCCACAAAGGGCTGACGCTGGTGGTTACTCGCAGTACGGAGAACGCCATTCGTCTCGAGCAAGCCATCCGCTTTTTCCTGAACCTGCCGCCGGAAGAAGACGGCGCCACAACCACCGAGGACGGACTGGAACTCCTGTCGTTACCGGACTGGGAAACCCTGCCGTACGACCTGTTCTCTCCACACCAGGACATCACGTCGAGGCGCATACGCACCCTGCACCGCCTGCCCTCGACCCAGCACGGCATTCTGGTGGTTCCGGCCCGCACCCTGATGCACCGGCTGGCACCTCCCAGCTATTTACAGGGCAACACCCTGCTCCTGAAAACCGGGCAGACCCTGAACATCGACAGCTGGCGCATGCAGCTTGAAGCTGCCGGCTATCATCATACTGAAAACGTCTATGAACACGGTGAATACGCGGTCCGCGGGGCCATTCTGGACATCTATCCGATGGGTTCTAACCTGCCCTACCGGATTGACCTGTTCGACGACGAAATCGAAACGCTTAGAACCTTTGATCCGGAAACCCAGCGCTCGATTGACCGGATTGACCAGATCGAGCTGCTGCCCGCCCATGAATTCCCATGGCACAAAGAGGCGCGATCCGGCTTTCGTAACCGCTGGTTTGAACATTTCCCTCACGCCGATAAAAGTTCGCCGGTGTACCAGGATGTCAGCAACGGCATTACTCCGCCCGGCATTGAATATTATCTACCGCTGTTTTTCGACAGCACGGCCACCCTGTTCGACTACCTGCCTTCGACCACACTGGTGTTTACGGCAGATGGCCTGAACGAGGCCGTAGCAGCCTTTGATTCTGAAACCCGCAGTCGCCACGAGGACCGTCGACACGACCGAATGCGCCCAATCCTGGCGCCGGGCGAGCTGTTCCTGCAGCAAGACGAGGTTTTTGGCGAGTTCAAACGCTACCCCCGGATCACCTGCACCACCGATCTGATGGAGGGCGCCGGCACCGCCAACTGCAATGCCGATGCCCTGCCAGACATTGCCATGGATGGCCGAGCAGCCGACCCCGCCGGGAGGCTCAAGCGCTTTATCAAAGAATTTCCCGGCCGGGTACTGATCTGCGCGGAATCCTCCGGGCGCCGTGAAGCTCTGATTGAGAGTCTTGGTGATCACAAACTCAAACTGGCCACCGTCGACAACTGGCAAGAATTTCTGGACAGCCAGGGCACCACTCTTGCCATCACCATCGCCCCGATGGAACAGGGCATGGTATTGCCGGAGCAGCAACTGGCGCTGATCACCGAAACCGCTCTGTTTGGAGAGCGGGTTTTGCAGCGCCGGCGCCGCGACAAGCCAACCGAGGCAGATGACGCCGGTTACCGTGACTTGTCTGAGCTACGTATGGGCTCGCCCGTGGTGCACATTGACCATGGCGTTGGTCGCTATAAGGGCCTGGAAACTATCACCGCGGGCGGTGAATCCAACGAATTCCTGACCCTGGAATACGCCGGCGGCTCCAAGCTCTATGTGCCGGTGTCCAGCTTGCACCTGATATCCCGCTACGCCGGCACCGATGAAGAGCATGCGCCCCTGCACAAACTCGGCACCGATCGCTGGAGCACCGCCAAACAGAAAGCTCTGGAAAAAATCCGCGATACGGCGGCTGAACTTCTGGACGTATACGCCCGACGGGAAGCCCGCAAGGGCTTTCAGTTTGAAGACCCGAAGGAAGCCTACCGCGCCTTTGCCGCTGGTTTTCCGTTTGAGGAAACCCCGGATCAGCAAATTGCCATCCAGTCGGTGTTCGAAGACATGACCAGCGAGCAGCCCATGGACCGCCTGGTGTGTGGCGATGTCGGCTTTGGCAAAACCGAAGTGGCGATGCGCGCTGCCTTCCTGGCCACCTGGTCAGGCAAACAGGTCGCTGTATTGGTGCCCACCACCCTGCTGGCCCAGCAACACTATGAATCCTTCCGGGACCGTTTTTCAAACACCCCGGTGTCGATCGAACTGCTCAGCCGTTTCCGCAGCGGCGCCCAAACCAGCAAGGCCATGGCGGCCATCGAGGAAGGTAAAGCCGACATCGTGATCGGCACCCATAAGCTGTTGCAGGGCGATGTGAAGTTCAAGAATCTGGGCCTGGTGATTATCGACGAGGAACACCGGTTCGGCGTTCAGCAAAAAGAAAAGCTGAAATCCCTGAGGGCCGAGGTGGACATGCTCAATCTGACCGCCACCCCCATCCCCCGAACCCTGAACATGGCCATGGGCCACTTGCGGGATCTGTCGATCATCGCCACACCTCCGGCCCGCCGATTATCGGTAAAAACCTTTGTGCGCCAGCGCGAAGAAGCCATGGTGAAAGAAGCCGTTCTGCGGGAAATTCTTCGCGGGGGCCAGGTGTATTTTCTGCACAACGATGTGTCGACGATTGAGAAAACCGCCGAAGACCTGCGCCGCCTGATTCCGGAAGCCCGTGTGGGCGTAGCCCACGGCCAGATGCGCGAGCGCCAGCTTGAACAGATCATGTCGGACTTCTATCACAAACGCTTCAATGTGCTGGTGTGCACCACCATCGTCGAGACCGGGATCGACGTACCAAGCGCCAACACCATTATCATCGAGCGGGCCGACAAGTTTGGCCTGGCCCAGCTGCACCAGCTTCGGGGCCGGGTTGGCCGATCGCATCACCAGGCGTACGCTTACTTACTGACGCCACCACCCAAAAGCATTTCCAACGACGCGAAAAAACGACTGGATGCGATTTCAGAGGCTCAGGATCTGGGCGCCGGATTCATGCTCGCCACCCACGACCTGGAAATCCGCGGCGCGGGTGAACTGCTCGGCGACGAACAAAGCGGCCAGATCGAAAGCATTGGTTTCAGCCTTTACATGCAGTTGCTGGATGAGGCCGTTAAAGCAATCAGGGAGGGCCGTACCCCCAACGCGGAGCTGCCGTTAAGCCACGGCACCGAAATCAATCTTCGCATTCCGGCGCTAATCCCCGATGATTACCTGCCGGATGTCCACAACCGCCTGATGCTGTACAAGCGCATTGCCAGCGTGAAAGACGATGAGGCATTAAAAGAACTTCAGGTTGAAATGATCGATCGTTTCGGATTATTACCTGAGCCAGCAAAAAACCTGATCCGTCAGACTCAGCTCAGGCTGAAAGCAGAAGCGCTGGGCATCGTAAAAGTGGACGCTGGCAAGGAATGGGTACGCCTGGAATTCGGCGCATCGACCCCCGTAGACCCTTTGGTGCTGGTTAAAAAAGTGCAATCCGCACCAGACACCTACCGATTGGAGGGTGCCAACAGTTTCCGCTTCCGGCTGAATGATGACTCAACCGGTGGTAAACTCGACGCTATCGCCGCAGCGCTCGGTGAGCTGACACCTAAAAGCAAGTCAGCCAAGGCGTCGTGAGCCAACAACGATTCAGGTGGAGTAAGACTCTTGCAAGCCCAACCTCTCTGTTCAAGGCCCATTATGGCCGGAGCCACCCTGGCTATGGCCCTCGCTCTCGCCCCTTCTGCATTGATGGCACAAAGCCAGCCTGGCAATGCCCCCAAAGACTACTACCGGGCTGAATTCATCATCCTGGAGCGTTTGGTGGACCCCAAAGGCATCGAGGAGCAAATGTCTGGCAAGCAGGTTGACCCAACCATCCAGCCTGACAAAACCCTGTGGGCGGCGCAGCAAGACGGCAGCCACCGCAGTGACCTGAAGCTGGTACCCCGCTCAGAACTGCACCTGAATCAGGCCGCGGCAAGGCTCGAGCGCAGCGGAAACTATCGGGTATTGGCGGCAACCGGATGGTATGAAGCATTTCCACCGGATTACGACGGCGAACCACTGCAGATAGCCATGGGCGACTGGCTGGCAGAAGCCGGGCTGCACACCGTGGAGGGGTTCATCGAGGTTGACCGTCAGCGCTTCCTGCACGTGGGCGTTCACCTGAACCACTGGATGATCAACCCGGACGCGTTGCGGTCGCCTGCCATGGACCTGCCCCCAGAGGCATCCGGCGAGCAGGAAACAGAGCAGAGTGCCGAGATTCAGGCTGGTTCGGGCAGCACCGCTGAGGGTTTCTTTGAGATCGCCCAAACACCTGATGCGGAACCGCTGCAGCTGGTCACCTGGATTCGGGAAACACGCCGGATGCGCAGTGAAGAAATCCACTTCATCGATTCCCCAACCATCGGCGTGCTGGTGTTCTTCAAGCGGATTGAGGCCGGCAGCTGAGCTGACCAAGACCGGCCATTGAGCGCTCCAGGATCTGTTTGATGCCTGACATCCCCTGCTCGATGGCCTCCTCGATCTCTGCCATAGTAATAATATGGTCAGACTTGCCCGCAGCCCAGTTCACCACCAGCCCCAGGCTGACGTAACGCATACCGAGTTCAGCGGCCAGCACGGCCTCCGGCATACCGGTCATTCCCACGATATCGCAGCCATCGCGCTCCATCCGGCGGATCTCTGCTGCGGTTTCCAGCCTTGGCCCCTGAGTAGCGCCATACACCCCAAACCCAGAGAATGGCACCCCGGTCCTGGTCGCTAAGCCGATCAGCAACTCGCGACCCTCGTTATCGTAAGGCCAGGTGAAATCTATGTGGGTAACCTGCTCTAACTCGCCCTCAAAAAAAGTGCTGGAGCGCCCCCAGGTGTAATCAATCAACTGGTCCGGGATGACCACGTGTGCCGGACCCATGTCACGGTGGATACCGCCGACGGCATTCACGCCCACCAGGGTTCGGACTCCGGCATCGTAGAGCGCCTGGATATTCGCCCGATAGTTGACCTCATGGGGCGGAATACGGTGCGGATTGCCGTGACGAGCCAGAAAGATCACTTTCTGCTGCCCCAACACACCATGAACCAGAGTAGAGGACGCTTCTCCCCAACGGTTGGAGGCGTTTTCTTCGCCCACGATGGTGAGATCACTGAGGCTGGTCAGCCCAGTCCCACCGATGATTCCAACCGGCCGGCTATCAGCGACTGCTGTCATTCTGGCTCTCCACCTGCTTGCCTGAGTTTTGCGCCTCAGCGTCCTCGCTTTCCTTCCCGGACGACTGCGATTCCTCACTGTCGCCACTGACTTTCACGCCCTCCGGCAGGTGCAGAGTTCGAGTCGGGAAGGCAATCTCCGCGCCGTAGCCTTGAATGATGTCACTGATTTTCAGCAGAACATCTTCTTTGATTTCATGGAAACGCACCCACTGGGTGGTCTTGGTAAAGGTATAGACCATGATATCCAGGGAGGATGGCCCATAAGCGAGGAAATTGACGATCAGGGTGCGATCCAGATCGATCTCCTCGTGGTTTTTCAGCATGTCACGAATATCATCCACGATCTGCTTCATGGAATTGATATCCGCGTACCGGATACCAATTGTCTCGGAGATCCGGCGGTTGAACATGCGCGACGGGTTTTCCACGGCAATAGTGGTGAACGCTGCATTGGGTACATAGAGCGGGCGCTGGTCGAAGGTCCGTATGGTGCTCAATCGCCAGCCGATGTGTTCCACCGTACCTTCAATGTTCCTGTCCGGCGAGCGCACCCAGTCTCCCACCTTGAACGGGCGATCCAGATGAATGATGAAACCGCCAAAGAAGTTTGCCAGCAAGTCTTTTGCGGCAAAGCCGACCGCAATACCACCCACACCACCAAAGGCCAGAACACCGGAAATACTGAAGCCCAGAGTTTGCAGTGCGGTCAGGACTGCCGTAATGATGACAACAGCACGTAGCAACTTGCTGATGGCATTTACCGTGGTGTAATCCATCGGTTTGCGCATCTTGACCGGAGAAACCAGAATTCTCTCGGCTTCTTTGACCATGCGCAGCATCGCCCAGACGACTACCCACACGAAACCAATCTGCAAGAGGGTGCCGTTGGCGGTGAAGATTTCCGCCTCGGAAAAATGGTACGCCACTTCTGCCGCCCAATAAACGCCCTGCAACCAGATGAACGCTACAGCTGGCTTACGGGCGGCATGCAATAACGCATCATCCCAAAGGTTACGGGTGGAACTGAACTTTTGCTCCAGCACACCAATCACCCGAGATGCGATAAAGGCCACAACGGCGGTCCCGGACACCAGCACAAAAATCAAAATGGCAGCGCGCCAGCCTTCGGACAGCATTCCGAAATCTTTAATCCAGCTGTTCAAAATGCCTATGGTTTCTCCGATCATCCTGTCCCTCTAAGCGAATCGGCTTAATTGATGGTTACCCGGGTGCCCGCGGAAACCCGATCGAAAAGATCCGCAACATCTTCATTGCGCATTCGAATACAGCCATGGGAGCGAGCAACCCCCATGGGCTCGGTGTCGGGTGTGCCGTGGATGTAGATAAAGCGGCGAAAAGTATCGACTCCCAGACCACGATTGCGCCCCCGCTCTAATCCGCATAACCAGAGAATCCGTGTAAGAATCCAGTCTCTGTCCGGGTGTGCCGAGGCAAGCTCGGGAGTATACAACTCTCCGGTGGGCCTGCGCGCTTTGAATACCGTATTCAATGGCAATCCGGCACCAATCATGGCCCGGATATAATGCTCACCAAGCGGGGTGCAGCCACTGGCATCTTGCTGGCCTGGTCCATTAAGCGCTGTCGAAACGCCGTAACGGCCCAACTCATCGCCATTCGGCGCCAGCAGTAGCAGAGTCTGCTCCGCAAGAGAGATCTCCACACGGGCGGCGTTTCTGGATTGGGTGCTCACAGGGGCAAGGCTCCCTCCGGTTAATACCAGGGGGAAGCCTACCCGAGGCGGGGAAGGTCAGGCAACCGAGACTTTACTCTCGGGCGGGGGCATCAGCAGTTTATCGGGTGCCTGCATGCCAGCGGCAAGGAATGGCACCAGCCGCGCGGCAATCTCCTGAACGGAGGTTTCAATGCCGGTCTTGTTCTGCAGAATATCCCGAAGCGCATCGCTGCTGGACATGGTAAAGGCTGTCGCCCCGAGCATAAACTGAATGCGCCAGTACCGGTCAACCGAGGACAGTTCCGGCGTCGCCTCTTTCAGCAATCGCATGAAGCGACCAAAGGGTTGGCTGTACTCCTGCTCAAGAAACTTGCGAAGATGACCCTGGGATTGGGTATAGGCCAGACCCAACAACCGCATGAAGATAGAGATTCCACGATCATTACGCTGCGGCATCCGCACGGCGCTTTCGGTAAGCGCCCATAATGTCTGGTACAACGTGGGCGGCTGGCCATTGCAGCGCTCTTCAAGATTATCAAAGGCCGTTTCCAGGGTGGCAGAGAAAGGCGAAAGAAACCGCGCAAACACGGCGTGAATCAACGCGTTCTTCGACCCAAAGTGATAATTGACAGCTGCCAGATTTACTTTAGCCTTACTGGTGATCATCCGCAGAGAGGTTTCGGAGAATCCCCGCTCGGCGAACAGCTCCTCAGCAGCGTCTAGAATGCGGTCAACGGTATCAGACTGCGCCATATTGTTATCAGTGCCTCTAGCAAACGTCTGTTTGAAACATACGTTTGAAGCGGAGTGATGTCAAGTTCGCTCGACCGGCTCCGCAGCCACTGACCGCCATCCCTTATCGATGGCCTCCTCATTGCCCTCAAAAAATGCCTGCTGAACACGGCTGTAGGCCTTTTCTGCCTCCAGCAGGTAGATCAGATATAAACGTACATATTCCCTGCGCGTGATATTCCGGACCAGAATACGTTGCTCACTGAGCCTCACCAGATCGCTAAACCGGGTATGTTTCAGGGCCGGGTTGTGTTCTGCCATGCGCGCGCACTGCCAGATTAACCCATCCTTACCTTCAAGATGCTCAATATGCTTGCGAGCATCTTTCAGCAAGCGCTGCCGTTTGAACACCAAGTCCAGGTAAGAGGGTTTACCGGTGTAAACACGCCGGACAAACGGAACACCCAACAACAAAATGATCACAAAGGCACCGAAGCCACCTCCGGCGATCCAGGCAGGAATAAATCCGGTTAACCCACTCAGGAAAATGGAGGCCGCGATCAGAGCGCTGAACACCCAAAGATCCCGGCTTCGGCGCGCTGCTGCCATCTCGTAGTTATCGGGCCAGTCAGACATTGCCAGCAACTTGAAATCCATCAACAGCACCCGATCGCACTGGCGCAGTATCAGCCTGAGCTTCCTCTGCCTGGATTCTGCCAACGTTTGCTCGATATCGCCTTTCGCCCCGACACTGGCATCGTCATCGCCCTGCTCTGCAGGCGCTGCTTCGGCGGAGTCTTCGGTCGCCTCGTCTTCAATCGTCTGCAGCGCAGCTGTGCGTTGGGCGGCGTTCAGGGCAGTTTGCGTTGTCCCCGGCACAGGATCGGCTGCACGACCAGGGCGCAACACAGCGCCAGTAGCGGTGGCATCATCGATTGTCTCTGGTGCAGATTGCTCGGCCATCCGGCTACCTTTCATAAACAGGTTCTTTGAGTAGTATCGGCCTTGCTCCCGCTTTCTTGAATGTCCGATATACCGACACATCCCGGGCAGTCTTTCTTGGCAAGGGCTTCAGCCGCCGGTATCCTTGCCCGATCATTCTGGGTTCAGGAGAAGGCTTATGTTTACCGGCATTGTTCAGGGTATCGCAAAAGTGACCGAGATTATTGCCGCTCCGGGCCTGAGCACCCTGGTGATCGACTTCCCTGCCACCAAGGTTGAGGGCGTAACCATCGGAGCTTCAGTCGCTATCAACGGCACTTGCCTGACGGTTACCCGGCAACAGGGCAGTCGCCTGTACTTCGACGCCATGCAGGAAACCCTCCGTTTGACGACGTTGGGCGAGCTGTCCCCGGGTGATGCCGTGAACTTTGAGCGGGCAGCGCGTATCGGCGATGAAATTGGCGGCCACCTGCTCAGTGGTCACATCCACACAACCGCCCGAATCGTTGAGATTATCCGTCCGGAGAACAACGTCACCCTGTGGTTTGAAATCCCTTCTGAGTGGACAAAATATGTGTTTGCCAAGGGCTATATCGCCATCAATGGTGCCAGCTTGACCATCGGAGAGGTCAAGGATAACCGCTTCAACGTACACCTGATCCCGGAAACCCTGCGCGCCACCATCTTCGGGACCGCAGAAGAGGGGCAGAGTGTCAACATCGAGGTGGATAGCCAGACCCAAACCATCGTGGACACCCTGGCCCGACTCGGTTACGACCGCCCACAAACCATCGGAAATTAAAAGGTCAACGGCGAGCCTCAAAGACCACAAATCGAGGGCTGGCACCCCGCTGCTCAACGCGACCGAAATAGCGCTTGAGGGTTTGGTGATAGCCCAGGTGGCGGTTGCCAACCATCAGTAGCTGGCCATTGGGAGCCAGGTGCTCAGCCGCGTGATGGAATAGACGCAGGGCTATGTGGTCGCCGACAACGCCACCCTCGTGAAACGGCGGATTGAGCAGGATGAGCTGATACTGGCCGGCAGCCTCGTCAATGCCATCACCATGAAACAGTGTTGATCGGACGCCTCCGCCAGCACCCGCCAGATTATGCCGGACACTGGCAATGGCCTGACTCGACACGTCACTGAAATCCACCTCAATATCATCCCGACAGGCCCGTGCCGTCAAACCCAGAACCCCGTTACCACAAGCCAGGTCAAGCACCCTGGAGTATTCAGGCAGTTGCGCCACCACCGGCGCGATCAAGGGCAACAACTCCCGTGTACCGATATCCAGTTTGTCACGGGCAAAGACCGCCGGCATCGCCTCAACCGGCATCGGCAGTCCCGGCATCGAGTAGCCTTTCCAGGTGCCAGGCCATTCCGCCAGCGTTGCCGGCCCACGCTGACAAACCACCACTCTGGCTTTTTTTCGAGCGGGAAGGACGGCTCGGGTGGTCACCGCGCCGGCAAACACATCGACACTGCGTTCCGGCAGGTGTTTGATCATGCCCCCGGCCAACAAATAACCATCCTCACCCAGAACACGGTTAACCCAACGCAGCAGCCAACCCAGGTACTCGGCTTGCCGGGGAATACGCATCACCACAAGATCAAACGATCCGGCGGGCGGGCGCTGCCAATTTAAGGGCAATGAGGGTTCTGGAAGGTCTGGATTCAACGCCGCATTGGCTTTCAGAGCACCGGCCAATACCGCGCTGTCTGCAACAGTACAAGGTGCATATCCGGAAAGCCCCAGGGTAAGCGCGCCAAACTGGTCATCGACAACCAGCACCCGGCTCTGGCCAACGGGCAATATCTTTAGCGCCTGCTCAAGCAGGAGTTCGTCTGCCGCATCCCAGGCGCGCAGCGTGTCGTCTTCGACACCCGGTCTGGACAGGATCATCTCACCCGTAACGAACTCAACTCTGGCGCTTGTCATTTCGGGCAACCTTTTCCGAATTTCACACAATTTGGGGATTCTAGGCTGTTTACTCTAGAAATAAGCCCTAAGTTATACATGTTCACGCCGAACACCCTTTCCGGTTACGGTATCCGGCTCTTCACACCCGGATACCCGGCATTTTTCCGGACATTACCCTTCGCCCCTTACCCCAGGGGCTTTTTTATGGGCAAAACGCCAGCACCACCGCGACGGAACGCCCGGTATACGGTAAATCTTCGATCCTGAGCCAGCTTCTCGACCGCGCCAATCTGCCGTTGCATCTCACTTTCATAGGGCAGGAAACTGTTGGCGACCAGGCGCAGTTCGCCACCAGGCTCCAGGTGCTGAGCCACTTCCCGAAGAAACTGCTCGGTCATCGAGGTATCAGTCTTTACGCCACTATGGAACGGAGGATTGCTCACCACCGCCTGCCATCTCCCCTCAAGGCCGGCAAGGCCATCCGAGGAGTATATTCGCCCGTTAACGCCCGCTTTGCGGTAGGTCGCCTCGGCACACATCACCGCCTGCGCCTGAACCTCAACGCCATCGACAACCAGACCCTCACGCGTCGATTGCGGTCTGGCGGCGTGCAGCCAGGTACCAATGACACCGGCACCACAGGCAAAATCCAGAATTCGGTCGGCTTTAAGGGGCTTCTCAGAAAGCGTCTGCAGCAGCAAACGGGAGCCACCATCCAGCGAACCCTCGCTGAACACTCCAGGCATTCCTGCAACCGAACACCCTACACCGGCACAATCCACATCGGTCCAGCCTATCCAGTCTGCCACCACGAACTCGGCCAGCGGCTGCTGATTGCCGCCGACCCAAACCTGGCAATGCCGGGCGCTGTCCACTTTGGCTGCGTTATCGGCAATCACCTGAAACTGCTTGACGGCACCGGCGATTCCTTCTTTTTTCTCGCCGATCATCACCAGCCGGGCCCCGGCCCGACCCAAAAATCGGGCCATGGTCAGGCGCAAGGTTAATTCGGCTCGGGCTTTGGGAAGAAAAACTACAACGGTATCGTAACTTGCGGGCTCAAGCTGGTGGGCGTCATAACCATAGCAGGCTTGCCATCCGGGCACCTGGGCCAGCACCTCGAATATGCCGGCATGCTCGCTCATCGCCAGTCCGGTGGTGCCACAATGTGAGAGAACCGCCGGATCGGAAACGCCCAGCAGCGCAACCTGCCCATGCAGCAGCTCAAGGTTACGAACAAGGACGTCGTGTGTGTTGGTCAGTGCAGACATGGATAGCGAGCCCATTAAAAAAAGTAAAGCAGGCAATGCTAACCGGAAACGGGCCCTGAGTCTGCCATGGTGGCGCTTTCAGGGCGTGAAATGATCAAGACCGAGCAGTTGCTGTTGAGGGGGCAGGCGCCGCAATTATTTGTAGCGTGCAACCGTGCCGACACGCAAGGCGTCTTCCGGAGACATGCCCCAGTCTTCTTGGGGACGCGTCTGGCTGCGCTTGCTGTCTTGCCTGGAATTGTCCATGGCAGCGCCGGCGTTTCTGCGGGTTTCGAGTACGCTCAGGGCTTTTTGCATCAATTCTTTCATGGTCATCTCCCTCATTCTTACAGTCGCCACTGTATCAGAGGCGAGGACGACCAACTGTGATGACGCCATGGGTCAACAAGTGACACCCGTCACGAATTTTTGACACATTTCGACATCGTTGACTTCAGATTTTTTGGCGCCCCGAACGCACCGGCCGCTGGATCAACTCTTCCAGGTTTTTCTGGCGCACGCGCTCACGTTCATGTTCGCTGGTGACGGCAAGCCCCATATCCCGCAGCAGACCGTCAGCCACATCGTACACAAACCCATGCACAGTCAGCTTCTGGCCACGACGCCAGGCATCCAGAACGATATTGTTCTGGCAGACATGACTGACCTGCTCTACCACGTTTAATTCACACAGTCGGTCTATCCGATCTTCCACCGTCGGCAAGGCATCCAGTACCTCCTGATGCCGATCCCGCACATCCTGGACGTGGCGCAGCCAGTTGGAAATAAGACCGAACCCTTCATTCAGCAAAGACGCCTTCACACCGCCGCAGCCATAGTGGCCAACCACCATGATGTGCTTGACCTTCAAAACATCAATCGCGAACTGCAGAACCGACAGACAGTTAAAATCGGTATGCACCACCACATTGGCAACGTTGCGATGCACAAACAGCTCACCGGGCATCAGGTCAACAATCTGGTTCGCCGGGACCCGGCTATCGGCACAGCCGATCCAGAGATACTCGGGTGCTTGCTGGTTTTTCAGGCGATCGAAAAACTTCGGGTCGCCTGCTTTGATACCGTCCGCCCAGGCACGGTTTTTTTCCAGAAGATGTTGTAAGTGTGGCATTCATGCGACTCCGGCCGTTGATTCCCGTTCGGAATTGAACGGGAATCAACGGCGTAACGCAATAGTCAGTTTGTCTTGGCGTCGTCCGGGGACTGATGCATGGTGCTCTGGGCAAGATCCAAAAGCTCCCGCAAGGCCACGGAGAACATGGCATATTCGGGTTCTCTGACACCCTTGAGCTCGGTCAGCATTGCCTTCCAACGATCAATCATATGCTGGTGCTTGGCTTGCCATGCATCGACACTGGCCGGCACATCCTCAGCTTTACTGGCCAGCTTGAGAACGCCCGTCGTCAGCGCTCTTTGCTGCCAGTCCAGGTCTTCACGGAAGCTCTCTCTTGCCAGCGCCTGCCAGTGCGAACTGGGGGTCAATACCGCAATGGAGTTGGCAAACCAGGTCAGGTCAAGGCGGTCGCCCAGGTCGTAATAGAGATTGGCGACGGTTTTCAGGGGCATGCCGGTCGCCTCCTGTGCCTCGATAATACCGAGTGATGAATAGAGATACCCGGTGCCAGCCAGGACCGCTGCCAGATCCTTGGGCAGACCAGCCGTCGTCAGCTCATCGTGCCGTTTGGTCCAGTTAGCGCAGGCCTGCTCGCCCAAATACTCCGGCAAATTAGACGTGATCGCCCAAACGCTGTCGGCAAAGCGCTCCATATGGTTCTGGATATTGAGCTCGGCCCGTCGATTGCGTAACAGCCAGCGCACAGCCCGTCGCATCAAACGCATCAGATCCTGCATCAGGGTCATCTGCACATTGGCAGCAACGTGGTAATCGAGCGCTTCAATTCGATCCCACCAGTTATCGATACGGAATACGTCCCTGGCAATAATCCACGCCAACGCGATGGAGGCCGGATCGGCTCCGGTGGACTGCCCCAGCCGCTCGACAAAGGTAATCCCCATATGGTTGACCATGTCGTTGGCGATCTGTGTGGCAATGATCTCGCGCCGTAACTGGTGCTCACCCAATTCTCTGGAGAACCGTTTGGTCAACTCCTTCGGGAACACCTTGTACATCTCGCCCGCCAGCAGCGGGTCGTCCGGCAACTCACTGTCAATCAGCGTTTGCTTGAGGTCGCCTTTGACGTAGGAGATCAGCACCGACAGCTCCGGACGAGTCAGGCCCTTTTTGGCCAGCTTTCGCTCCGAGAGAGTTTCATCATCCGGCAAAAACTCAAGCCCACGGTTAAGCTTGCCTTCGCTTTCGAAGGCGTTCATCAGCCGTCGATATTCCTCAAGGCGTGGTGCTGTATCCTCGCTGGCGATACTGATGGCCTGGGTCTGACGATAGTTGTTCTTCAGCACCAGCGCAGACACGTCGTCGGTCATGTCCTCCAGCATGGTGTTGCGCTGCTTGCCAGTCAGATCGCCCATGGCAACCGCCCGGTTCAGCAGAATCTTCATGTTGACCTCATGGTCTGAGCAGTCAACACCCCCCGAGTTGTCGATAAAGTCCGTGTTCAGTCGGCCACCTTTCAGGGCGTATTCAATACGTCCCAATTGGGTGAAGCCAAGGTTGCCACCCTCACCGACCACTTTGCAGCGCAACTCTCCCCCGTTAATCCTGAGACCATCGTTGGCCTTGTCGCCGACATCCGAGTGGCTCTCGGAGGCCGCTTTAACGTAGGTGCCGATACCGCCTACCCACAGTAGATCGGCTTCCACCTTCAGAATATGACTGATCAGCATGTTCGGCGGCACACGATCAGATTTGATACCCAGCAGCTTTTTCATTTCAGCGCTGACCGGGATGGATTTGGCCGTCCGGTTGAACACACCGCCACCCTTGGAAATCAGCTTGCTGTCGTAGTCGGTCCAGGCCGAGCGCGGCATTTCAAACAGCCGCTTACGCTCTTTATAGCTCCGTTCAGCATCCGGATTCGGATCCACAAAAATGTGAATGTGATTGAACGCTGCCACCAGACGAGTTTTCTCAGAGCACAACAAGCCGTTACCAAACACGTCACCGGCCATGTCACCAACGCCGATCGCGGTGAACTCATCGACCGCCGGATTGATGCCCATTTCCCTGAAGTGGCGCTCCACCGACACCCAGGCACCCTTGGCGGTAATGCCCATTTTCTTGTGGTCATAGCCGTTACTGCCACCCGAGGCAAAGGCATCGCCCATCCAGAAGCCGTATTCCGCTGCTAGGCCGTTGGCGATATCAGAGAAGGTCGCCGTGCCTTTATCGGCTGCCACCACCAGGTAGTGGTCGTCTTCGTCGTGACGGATAACGCGCTGAGGTGGCGCGATCTCCGAGTCCACCAGGTTATCGGTAATATCCAGAAGCCCGCGGATAAAGGTTTTGTAGGCTGCGATACCCTCAGCCTGAAAAGCTTCACGATCAGACCCGTCAGGCAGACGTTTGGCGACAAAGCCGCCCTTGGCGCCGACCGGCACAATGACCGCATTCTTGACCTGCTGTGCTTTCACCAGCCCCAGAACTTCGGTTCGGTAATCCTCAAAACGATCCGACCAGCGCAGCCCGCCGCGGGCCACTTTACCGCCGCGCAGATGCACACCCTCTACTCTTGGCGAGTAGACAAAGATCTCGAACATCGGCATCGGCAGCGGCATGTCCGGAATACGGGACGGGTCAAATTTGACACTGATGTAGGGTTTGACCTGCCCTTCCGCGTCTGGCTGGTAATAGTTGGTGCGAAGCGTGGCCTGCATCAATTCCAAGTAGAGCCGCAGTACCCGATCCTCACTGAGGTTTTCGACCTCGTCCAGGCCGGCATTGAATTCAATTTCGAGCTTTTGCTGGGCGGCCTGGCTTTTGCCTTTGCTCTGGTATCGTTCCGGATTGAACCGAACTTCGAAAAACTCCAGCAATAAACGCGTCAGGTTAACGTGGTTGACGAGGGTGTTGGAAATGAACGTCTGGCTGTTGGAGAATCGTATCTGGCGCATGTAGCGTGCGAACGTGCGCAGCAAAGCGATTTCTCTCCAGCTCATGTACGAAACCAGCATCAACCGGTTGAAGGCATCGTTTTCCGCCTCACCGTGCCACACCCTTCGAAACAGCTCCTCGAAGATCGGCCGAATGCGGTGAATGTCTACCACACTACCCTTGTGCGCCTGCAAGGTGAAATCGTGAATCCAGACAGTCTTGCCGGTGCGATCAATGACTTCAAAGGGGTGTTCGCCGATCACCCGGAAGCCCAGGTTGTCAAAAATCGGCATCACATCTGATAGCGGCAGGGGCTCATCCGGATAGAAGAGCTTGAAATGCAACGTGCTTTCATCTTCTTCCAACGCCCGATAGAAGCTCATCGCCAGATCGTCATTGCGGGCCGAGGCGACAATGTGTTCAAGATCGATAGCGGCTCGCCGAGGTGAAAACATGTCGGTGTAGCTGGCCGGAAAACCGCCCGCCCAGACCCGATACATGTCGTTGCCCCGCTCTTCACCGTAAGACTCGCTCAGGGCATCGTAAAGACCATCGCGCCAGGACTGCGCGAGCTCAATCACCTTCTCGCGAATTTCGGCCAGCGGTAGCTGCCGGTTTTCGAACTGAGGCACACGAATGGTGAACTGTACCCGGGCCAAAACAGACTCCGAGAAATGGGTAACAAACTCGATGTCTTCGGCTTCCAGCCGATCAAGCAGCACTTGCTCCACTTTCAATCGCAGTTCGGTGTTGTAGATATCACGGGGAAAGAACGCCAGGCAGGTGACAAACTGGCCGTAGACGTCTTCGCGCATGAACAGCTCAATCCGGCGACGCTCCTGGATATACAGAATGCTCTTGGCGACCCGCAGCAACTCATCGGTTTCAATCTGGAACAGCTCATCCCGGGGGTACAGTGTGAGAATCTGCTCCAGCTCTTTGCCCGCGTAGTCGTCCGTCATGAAACCGGAACGCTTCATCACGATCTGGAATTTACGGCGCAACAGCGGTATTTCATCCGGCCGTTCGTTGTACACCCTTGCGGTGTACAGGCCCAGGAACCGACGCTCACCAACCACTTCGCCTTTGCTATTGAACTTCTTGACGGCAATGTAGTCCGGGTATGCCGGTCGATGCACACGGGAACGCTGGGCGGACTTGGCAAAGATGAAGATATCATCCGTGCGCGTCATCTCATGCCGGGTTCGCTGAGGCAGTTCATTCAGGCGTACCCGGTCAGGGCGCTCATTGTTGACCCGCAAAATACCCAGTTCCGAGTTTTCCACCCGCCGAACCACCATTCCCTGATTGTCTTTGGCAAAGTCGTATTCGTCGTAGCCCAAAAACGTAAAGTGGTCTTCCACCAGCCAGTCCAAGAAGGCTCGCGCCTCTTGCTTGCCCTCTTCACTGACACCGGCGGTGGTGGCATCCAGCTCGACCAGAATTTCACTGACCTTGTTTTTTACGACCGGGAAATCTTCAACGGCAATACGCACTTCATGCAGTACATTTTGCAGGGTGTCTTCCAGATTACGGAGATCTTCCGGTGCGCTGTGGCGATCAATCTCAAGGACGATAAAGGCTTCATACGCTGAGCCAGCGCCCGATTTCTTGGTTGTATAGAGCTTTTTGAGCTTTCCGGTATTGTCCCGATCCACATGAAGAATCGAATGCTGAATGGAGTGAGTGCCAATCTCCCGCTGATTGATGGCAATACGCAGTGAATCAATCAGAAAGGGGATATTAGGGTGGAGCAGAAAAATCACGGTATGGGTGGATTGCCAGCCATCGCTTTCAAGGTCCGGATTGAATACCGATACCGGGGTTTCATCAGGGCTACGTTTTTGCAAAAACTGCCAGGCCGCCAGAACAGCACCGTAGGTATCCGAAAACCGACGTCTGACCAGTTCCTCCAGAGGGATGTGGGCATAGTGTTGCCGGGCAAATTCGGTAATTTTTTTGGCTTCCGTTTTCGCAATTTTCTCTGAGAATGCCTCGGCCAACTGTTCGAAAAACTGATCCTTGCTGGCAATTGTCAGCGCATTCATATCCAACCTCTGGTTTGTGTGAAATAAACGTAATCAGGGTATCGTCACATAAGCATAGTCAAACCCTTGATTTTTGCCGGCCAGACACCAAAACTGCGGCAACTACTTAGGCACAATTCAGGCAGAACACTGTTCCGCGCCCGCTGGACCATCAAAAAACCAAGAGCTCTATATTTCATGTCGTTACAGCAAACATTTGGTGACCTTCGAGCCCAACTGGCAACCCGAATTATCGGCCAGAACAAACTGGTAGACCGTCTTCTGATCGCCCTGCTTGCTGACGGTCACCTGCTGGTTGAAGGCGCACCCGGCCTGGCCAAAACTACTGCCGTCAAAGCGCTTGCCGAGCACCTGGTCGGCGACTTCCACCGGATTCAGTTCACCCCGGACCTACTGCCTTCCGACGTCACCGGAAGCGAGATCTACCGAGCCGAAACCGGCCTGTTTGAATTCCAGCGGGGGCCAATTTTTCACAACCTGGTGCTGGCGGATGAAATCAACCGAGCGCCTGCCAAGGTTCAATCGGCCCTGTTGGAAGCCATGGGTGAACGCCAAATCAGTGTCGGCATGCAAACCTTTGCACTGCCCAGGCTGTTTATGGTGATGGCCACCCAGAACCCGATTGAACAGGAAGGTACTTACCCGTTGCCGGAGGCCCAACTCGACCGATTTCTGATGCATGTGGTGATTGACTATCCGTCTGCCGATGCTGAGCGACAGATTCTGCACCTTGCGCGGGCAGACTACCGTCAGGGAATCCCGAACGTAGACATTCGTCTAACAGAGGATCAGGTGATGTCAGCCCGACAGGAAGTGTCAGACATCTACATGGCTGAACCGGTGGAGCAGTACCTGCTGGCATTGATCCTGGCCACACGTGACGCCGCCAGCCTGGATCCGGAACTGGCCCGCTGGACAGCGTTTGGCGCCAGCCCTCGCGGCACCATTGCCCTGGATCGCTGTGCACGCGCCCTCGCCTGGCTCGACGGCCGCGATTACGTGACCCCGGATGACGTTCGGGCCATCGCCTTTGACGTACTCCGTCACCGGATTCTTCTGACCTTCGAGGCAGAAGCCGAGGGCATGACGGCGGACACCGTACTGCAAAGGCTGATAGACCGGGTTCCGGTGACTGCCTGACGTGACCTACAGCAGGAGGCATTAGCGCAGTATGGCTAACCCATCCCCCGCCACCCATATCACTCTGCAGGACCTTGTTCGTCTGCAGGCCGATGCACAAGCGCTCAAACTCCCTTCGGCACGCCCGGTTCGGTCGCGACAGTCCGGCCTTCGGCAATCCCGTCAACGAGGCCGGGGCATGACCTTCTCTGAGGTTCGTCAGTACCAGCCAGGGGATGACATTCGCAGTATCGACTGGCGAGTGACTGCGCGGCGTCAGTCCCCCCACACTAAATTGTATGAAGAAGAGCGGGAGCGACCCGTGCTGCTGATTGCGGATCTGGGGCCAACGCTTTTTTTTGCCAGCACTGGAGCCTACAAGCAGGTCCGCTGCGCCCAGATCACATCCATTCTTGCCTGGCTCGCACTCTGGGCCGGCGATCAGGTTGGCGGACTGATTTTCAACGGCCAGGAGCTTGATGTAATGCGCCCTGCACGGCGCAGAAAATCCGTGCTGCGACTGCTTGATCAGCTCGCCAATCTGCAGCACCAAGCAGACACCCCGCCGGCCAACGGAAGCTCGTCAATCCACCGACTGGATACCGCCCTGGCAGAAGCCAGACGAGTTGCCCATACCGGTAGCCGAATTTTTGTCATCAGTGACTTCATAAATCTGTCCGATTCCACGACCAGCCTGCTCGGTGCGCTGGCACGCCATAACAGCGTGAGCGCCATCCGGATACTTGACCCGCTGGAAAGCGAACTGCCGGCCAGCGGCAAGTTTGCGGTGGCCGGCCCGGACGGGCCCATCTGGTTTGATGCGTCCAACCCTTCGTTTCAAAAAGCCTGGCGCGACAAAGTAGCCAGCCATGAGCAACAGCTTGCTGAGTGTTTTCGCACTGCCAGCGTACAGGCTGCAACCGTTATGACCCATCAAGACCCAGCCGCCGCCCTGCGTCTGCTGCTCGGCCCGGGAGGTCGCATCGGATGAACGGACAGGATCCGCTGGCCCAGCTGCGTGACATTCAGCTCCCCGAGTCCGGAGGCTTTTGGCCGCCCGCGCCGGGTTGGTGGCTGGTTGCCGCGCTCGTGCTCATCATTGTTATCGTCTTGGCTTTGCTCTGGCACAGGCGTAGACGCAACACCCTCTGGCAACGTCAAGCCAAAACTATCCTGATTGATCTGGAGCGCTCTGTCAGTAAAGAGCCAGACTGGTTCTGCAAACTCAACGCCCTGCTCAAACGCGTTGCCCGGCAGGCTTACCCGGATCGCAACCCGGAAGCCATGTCTGGCAGTCAGTGGGTTGATTTCCTCCTGGCCACCGCCCCAAATGATCGCATTGCGTCGCGCCCGGTGGTGGAGGCCTTGGTGAGCAGCACCTGGCAACCGCGACCGACTGCAGACCCAGCTCAGGCTCTGAGCTTTGCTGCTGCCTGGCTGGAGGCACGGTCATGATGAACCTTGCCTATCCCTGGTTGCTTCTGCTGGCACTGGCGCCACTGCTGATGATCCGCAGGAATCGGGGCAAGCAAGCAGTGGATGCCCCGGTGATTCCAGTCGGCCACTGGCTGTCCGGACTGCCCGGTGTCAGCACCCAAGGGCAGACAACACCCCGGTGGCGACAACTGATCTTGCTGGCGGCCTGGCTATGCCTGGTGCTGGCCGTTGCCCGACCCCAGCACGTCGGGGAACAGGTTCAGATGCCGGTCAGCGGCCGAGACCTAATGCTGGTGGTAGATATATCGCCCAGCATGGACGAGCAAGATATGGTGCTTCGAGGGCGCGGCATCAATCGCCTTCAAGCGGTAAAGCAGGTGCTGGACGACTTCATTGATTATCGTGAGGGCGACCGCCTGGGACTGATTCTGTTTGGCACCGAACCCTATGTGCAGGCGCCCCTGACCTTCGATCGTGAAACCGTGCGCACCCTGCTGCATGAATCCGGTATTGGCATGGCGGGCCGGGCAACGGCCATCGGCGATGCCATCGGCCTGTCGATTCAGCGCCTGCGCGATCGCCCGCAGCAACAACGCGTCGTCATCATGCTGACCGATGGCGCCAACACGGCTGGGCAGATCGCACCAGACAAAGCCGCCGAGATCGCCCAGGCGGCCGGCGTTCGCATCTATACCGTGGGCATCGGAGCCGAGTCGATGGTTCAACGCGGCCTGCTTGGTTCGCGACAAGTGAATCCATCCCGGGATCTGGACGAAAACCTGCTGACACGAATGGCTCAACAAACCGGCGGGCGGTACTTCCGGGCCCGCAGTTTGCCAGAACTTGAAATGATCTATGACAGCATCAACCAGCTTGAACCGATTGAACAGGAAGGCCAGTTCTTCCGCCCGGTGACCGAGCTCTATGCTTTGCCCGCTGGCGCTGCCGTCGCCCTTTGGCTGGCGATGCTGGCCGCACAGCTTTTCGGCAGTATGCGCGCCAGCCACCAACCCCGGGAGGCTGACCATGGCTGATTTTCACCTGATGCGCCCGTTCTGGTTGTTACTGCTGCTGGCGTTGCCGGTGGTATTCATACTGCACCAACGCCTGCGGCAAGGCGGCACCGGCTGGGATCGTTACATTCCCCCTGCCTTGCTGAAGCCGCTAATCCGACATCGGGGCGACGAGCAACACGCCGAACGAAAGATCGTGTCGCCTCGGATGCCGCTGACTCTTGGCGTTATCATGCTGGCTCTTGCGCTGTCAGGGCCCAGCTGGCGCGAGGCGCCTACGCCGCTGAAGCAACCAGCAGACAGCCTGGTGATCGTTCTGGATCTGTCGCTCTCGATGATCGCCACCGATGTGGAACCGGACCGGCTAACCCTGGCAAAACGCAAGATTCGTGACATCCTTGCCGCTCGCGACGGCGGCCTGACGGCACTGCTGGTGTATTCGGGCGATGCTCATGTGGTCACGCCGCTGACCGAGGACAGGCGCACTATCGAGGCTATGCTCAGCGTGCTCGAACCCACCATCATGCCGGCCCAGGGCAATCGTGCCGACCTTGGCATTGAGCAGGCCGTGAATCTTCTGCAGCAAGGCGCGCCCGGCCAGGGCCGTATTTTGCTGATCGCGGATGACATTCCCGGCAGCTACCACACAGACATCACAAACCATCTGCAAGCAACGCCGTATAATCTGAGCACACTGGTTGTGGGTTCTCGCGAGGGCGGGCCGATACCTCTGGCAAAACGGGGCTTTATCCGCGACAACGGCAACATAGTGATTACCCGTGCCAACCCAAACGCCCTGGCGCGTCTGGCTCGTGACAACGGGGGCGACAGCCATACCCTGACCCTCGGGGATGAGGACATCCGGCGCCTGCGCCTGCAACCGGACGCCAGCGAGGACTGGTCAGACGACAGCACCGGAATCACCGTCAACCGATGGCAGGATGACGGCTACTGGCTGCTGTGGCTGGCCTTACCGCTGTTACTGCTGGGCTGGAAAAAAGGTGCGTTTGCGTTCTGCCTACTGACGATTTTACCTTTGGCGCTGACGCCCCGGCCGGCGCTGGCCTTTGATTGGACCAGCCTGTGGCAACGGGAAGATCAGAGGGGCCCTGAACTGATCAATGAAGATCCGGCCCGGGCCGCAGAGCTGTTGCGCCAACCAGGCTGGCGCGGCTCCGCTATGTATCGGGACGGCCGCTACGATGAAGCCGCGACGGTCTTTGCAGATCACCCCGGACCTGAAGGCCATTACAACCGGGGCAATGCCCTGGCCCGCTCAGGTCAGCTGGAAAACGCTCTGAAGGCCTATCAGCAGGCACTGGAGCAAAACCCGGATTTTGAAGACGCTCGCATTAATTATGAGCTGGTCAAACAACTGCTGGAGCAACAACAGCAGCAACAGGAATCCCAGAGTGGTTCCGATGACCAGGAGAGTTCGGAGTCACAGGATGAGTCTGGAGGCCAGAACAGCGACCCTCAACAGGGCGGGGATTCAGGGTCGGAACGCGATAGCGAGGAATCTCCTGGCGATCAACCCCAACAACCGAACCCCGGCCAGGGTAATGCAGAATCGGAGGACGAACAAAGTGAAGCCGAGGCACAGTCCCAGCCTGACGCCTCAGAACAGGAGAGTAGCGAAGGGATGAGCGAAGCACCCGCCGAAATTTCTGAACAGCCGCTGTCTCAGGGACAGGAGCAATGGCTGAGGCGCGTACCAGACAACCCGGGCGGCCTGCTCCAGCGCAAGTTCCTGCAGCAGCACCAACAACGCCAGACCACAACGGACGAGGGCGATACACCATGGTAAAACGTTTTCTGACCTCGGCCGTCAGCCTGTGGTTGCTGCTCATGATGACAGCCCCTGCAGCCTGGGCCAACGCACTGACCGTTGAACCGGACCGCACCCAGCTTTACGAGGGCGAGATACTGACTCTGACCGTCAAAGGCGCCATGAAAATAGACATCAATCTGACCAATTTGTTCAGCTTTGACCTGTCGCAACTGCCCTCGCCCAACATCGAAGAAGTTGAGCCTGAGTTCGAGATTCTTGCACGGAATCAACGGTACAGCGTGCAAACCGTGAACAACGAAATGGTTGGCGAGATCACCTGGACGTACCAGCTTGCCCCAACCCGCTCCGGCACCCTGACCATTCCTGAGCTGACCTTTCAGGACTCCACCTCCAGCCCGGTGACGGTTGAGGTGCTGGATGGCTCACCGCCAAATCAACCTGCCCCAAGCCGGGACAGCTTTATCGAATTGTCGGCAGACAAAGCGGAGGTCTATGTTCAGGAGCAGTTGATTCTGACCATCCAGCTGTATTTTTCAGGCAACCTGATCCGGGGCGAACTCTCCGAACCCGAGCACCCCGATGCCATTATTGAATCCCTGGGCAAGCAGCGTGAGTTTGCCCGATATCGCAACGGTACTCGTTACCGGGTGGTTGAACGCCGCTATGCTATTTTTCCGCAGCAGCCGGGGGAGCTCAGCCTGGCCCCGATTAGCTTTGAAGGCCAGGCACGGGATGCTTCGGGCCAGCTGAGATTCCTGCGCGACCGCCAACAATTGTTCGACGTTCAGGTAAAACCCGTGCCCGACCAATACCCGGCTGGTCAGCCCTGGCTACCCGCCGCAAGCATGACACTGAGCGAGGAGGGTTTGCCATCGACCGGGGAGCTGAGCGCCGGCACCAACTTGAACCGAAAGTTGACGCTGCAAGCTCTTGGCTTGCCGTCCGAAGCACTGCCGACACTGCCGCAAACCGTGCCAGATGCCATTCGAAGCTATCCGGAGCAACCTCTCCGCAACACCGAGACCACCGCAGACGGGCTGCGCTCCACCCTGCAGCAAATCTCTGCCCTTGTACCTGTGCAGGCTGGCGACGCCGTTCTGCCGGCCATTCGAATACCTTGGTGGAACACCGAGAGCGACGAACTTGAGTACGCTGAACTACCGGAGCGCCGTTATAAGATAGACGGTGGCCGGGCGATCGTTACACCTCCGATTGAAGACGTAACGCCGCCTGCCGGGGATCAGACACCGGATATTGCCGTTGAAAATCCGGCGACCGATGAATCATCGTTCTGGTTTGTCAGCACGATCGTTATGACGGGACTGTGGCTTATGACTGCGGCATTCTGGTGGTTCTCCCGAAGACAGCGCGACGCACAGCCTCAGGCCGGGAATACTGACGATGCCAGCGAAACGCAGGCCTTCACCAGACTCAAGGACGCCATTCAGGCGGGATCAGGACAAAGTTCTGCATTATTGGTGAGTTGGGCTCGGCTCAGGTACCCGGAGCAACAGTTAGTGACTCTGGAGGATGTGTTCGAGATCTGTGGTGATTCGGCCCTGGCCGACGCCATGAGAAGGTTCCAGGAAGGCCTTTTCTCGAACCACCGGAGCAGCGTCGGCGATGACGCAATCAAACGCCTGATCAATGCCCTTGAGCGGCTGAGAGCAACTCGAACGGCGGCCAGGTCAGCCTCAGCAGGACTGGCGCCGTTATATCCAGCGAGCCTGTCAGATTGACGGGCTCGCTGGAACAACAACTCAGTTCGTCAGTTCCTGATTAATGACCAGCTCTACCGGCTCAGCTTCTGATCCCATCACCTGCGCTTCAATCCGGCCCTGCCAGTCACCCGGTTGCGGATTGACGCTGCCAGACCGGCTCAGGCGAGCGATGATCACCACTTCCTGCTCGCCAGAAATGGTTGATTCCGGCGACATCGCGTAGCGATCATCCAGCCGGATGTCTGCCGGCAGCGAGCCTGCGGTGAGACGTGCAACCGCGACCGGCGCTCCCTCGGTCGTTTTGGTTGAGCGAGCAAAGATAAACAGGGTGGTATCATCCGGAACCTGACTGCTGAAACCTTCATCCAGGGAGACCCGTAAAGACACCCCTGGGCCGGCCTCTGTTACCGGCTCACTCTGGCTTTGACCGTCAGAAGGCTGCTGGCCTAGTCGGCGATAGGACTCGTCGATGCCGCCGCGAATCGACGCAATTTGCGGGTGATCCGGAGCCACTGCAACAATTCTTTCCCAGTGTTCAATAGCAGCTTGATAGTCCTGGCGACTGAACGCACTGATACCCAACAGACCCAAAGAGTTGACCTCATCCGGGTTAAGCGATTGCGCTGCTTCGATCGCCTCGGTGACTTCTGGAGTCAACTCCCCTTCACTATCAAAAAACAGCGCCTGTGCCGCAAGCCCCAGGGCCACCGCGCTGGACTCAGTATCCTCAGCTACCGCCGAGGCCAGGCGCTGAAAGGCGTTGGCTGCGTCCTGATAACGTTCAATGCGCATGTAGGTCTGGCCCAGCATGGCCCAACCGTCGGCATTATCCGGGTTGCTCTCAAGCCGGGCTCGCAGCTGCTCCGCCAATTCCGACACCCTGGCAGCCTGTTGATCGCCCGTCGCGTTCATTTCCTGCATGGCCAGATACTGCTCAACCTGATCCATGGAACCCCACCTCTCATAGGCGAGAAAGGTACCTGCGGGCAGTAACAGAACCGTTGCCAACGCAAGAACAACCGCACTGCGCCGGCCCGGAATACGCTTCTCCGGTTCATACTGCTCCGGCACGTCATCCAGCATGGCCCCAGCCAGTTCATCTTTGAGCAGATGGTAGTTTTCGTCGTCCAGTACGCCGGCCTCGTATTCAGCCTCCAGCTCTTTGAGCCGACTGCGATAGGCGAGCAGGTTCTGATTTCTCTGGTCGGTTTCCCGGCTTGATCGGGCCCGATGGAAAAAAACGGGATACAACACAAACGCCAATGCGCCAAGAATGAGTACCGTTGCGGCAATCCAGAATGTTTCAGTCATGGAGTATCATCACAGTTGAATAATGTGTTGCAGGGATCAGCTGCGCGACGACGGATCCCTGTCGGCCAGCATTTGCCTGACTCTTGCCTGCTCTTCCGCGCTCAGTGCCGGTTCCGGGCTCTGTTTTCGCGACCTGATCACCACACCGGCCACGATCATGAAACCCCCAAAGACGGCAATCGCGGGAAACCCCCAAAGCAGTATGGTGCGGCGATCCACCGGCGGCTTGTACTTTACGAACTCACCAAAACGATCCACCAGGGCACCAACAATCTCATCGTCAGTGGCACCGGACTGCATCAGCAGGTAAACCTGGTCACGCATATCCTTGGAGATCGGCGCGTTGGAGTCAGCAATGTTCTGGTTCTGACACTTGGGGCAGCGCAATTCCGCAATCAGACCTCGGAACCGCTGTTCCTCAGCCTGGGTGTCGAAATCGTAGAATTCCGGCGCCTCCCCCTGGGCGTGTGCCGTCGCGGCAAACACCCACATTGCCGCAAGAAAGATGGGCATAAATCGCATCAGCTTTTCCCCTCTACCCGGTTGATCACCGGCAACAGGATTTCTTCCCAGACCCGCTCATTCACAACACCAACGTGTCGGTAACGAACAACCCCTTCAGCATCAATCACAAAGGTTTCCGGGGCACCGTATACCCCGAGGTCAAACCCGAGACTGCCCCGGGGATCGTAAATAATGGTCTGGTAAGGATCGCCCAGCCGATCAAGAAAGCTAAACGCTTTCTCTTTCTCATCCTTGTAGTTCAAACCGACAATGCGAACGCCTTTCTCATTGGCCAGCCACATCAAGTCTTCGTGTTCATCCCAGCAGGCGGGGCACCACTCGGCCCAGACGTTGAGCAGCGCCACTTCACCACGGAACAATGACTGATCGAGGGTCTGGCCTGGCTCCCGTAGGTTGGCCAGGCTGAATTCCGGTACTGGCTTCCCGATCAACGCAGACTCCAGTCTGGTCGGGTCTTTCCCAATTCCGGCCGCCAGAAAAATACCGACGCCCACCGCCAATATCAGCGGCAGAAACAGCATCAGCCTTTTCATGCGCGGGCCTCCGCAGGCGCGGCGCCGGCCTCGTTACCGGTATCCACTTTCGCCTCCGAGCGAACGCGAATCCGGTAGCGCTTGTCTGAAATAGCCAGGAAACCACCAATTGCCATCACCAGTGAGCCCAGCCAGAGCCAGCGAACCAGCGGCTTGTACTGCAGGCGGATCGCCCAGGCCTCATCGGTGATGCGCTCGCCGATGGCAATAAAGACGTCCCGGAACAGACCGCCATCAATATCAGCCTCGGTCATCACACTCATATCGACCGGATAGTGACGTTTTTCCGGGTGCAACTCGGCGACCTGCTTGCCGTCGAGGAAGACATCAAAACTGCCATACTCAGCGGTAAAATTGGCACCTCGACGATCGCCGATGCCGGTGAACACAACTTGATAGTCTCCCACCATGGCAGAATCACCAGGCACCATTCGCACATCCCGCTCGATGCCATAGTTTGACACCACGGTGGCACCCGCCATCACCATGGCCAGGCCCAGATGGCCGAATACCATGCCGTAGTAGCTGCGTGACTGACGCTTCAAACCGTGCCAGCGCCCCTGGCGAGACGACGACTTGTCCCAAAGGTCCCAGGCAGTGGCAACCGTCACCCATACCGAGGCAAATACGCCGGCAAAGGCCCAGGGCGCAAAGCCGCCGTAAATCAGCATGACGCCGGTTGTTGCCACCACGCTGACCGCCAGTGGCCACAGCAACTTGCGCGCAAGCCAGCCACCATCGGTCTTCTTCCAGCGCGAGAAAATACCGGCGCCCAACAACAGTCCCGCGGCCACCGCCATCGGGCTGAAAGTGGCGTTGAAGAAAGGCTCACCAATGGACAGCTTACCCATGTTCAGGTAATCCAGTACCAGCGGGTACAGGGTTCCGATAGCGACCAGCAGTGTTGCCGCCACCAGCAAAACATTGTTCAACAGAAGGAAAATCTCCCGCGACAGCGAGTCATAACGCGAGCGCACATGCACAACGGGCGCCCGGAATGCGTACAACACCAGGCTTGAAACAACCGTGATACCGAGCAAGGCCAGCAAGAATGAGCCACGCTCCGGGTCGGCGGCGAAGGAGTGCACCGAAGTCAGTACGCCGGAACGCACCAGGAATGCACCCAACAAGCTCAGGGAGAAGGTGACGATCGCCAACAACACGGTCCAGCTCTTGAACACGCCGCGTTTTTCAGTCACCGCCAGGGAATGCATCAGTGCGGTACCCGACAGCCAGGGCAACAATGAGGCGTTTTCCACCGGGTCCCAGAACCACCAGCCGCCCCAGCCAAGCTCGTAATAGGCCCACCAACTGCCCAAGGCAATACCCAGGGTCAGGAAGGACCAGGCCACCGTCGTCCAGGGCCGTGACCACCGGGCCCAGGCGGCATCCAGCTTGCCATTGATCAGTGCCGCAATGGCAAAGGCAAAGGCAACCGAGAAGCCAACGTACCCCATGTACAGCATGGGCGGATGCAGAATCAGACCGATGTCCTGCAGCAGCGGATTCAGATCACTGCCGTCGGCCGGAATGTTTGGCAAAATGCGCTCGAAGGGATTGGAGGTAATGACGATAAACAGGAAAAACCCGACGCAGATCATGCCCATGACAGACAGCACCTGCGACACCATGACCGATGGAAGCTTGCGACTGAACATCGCCACGGCCAGGGTCCAGCCCGCCAGCATCAGAATCCACAACAGCAGTGAGCCCTCATGGCCACCCCAGACCGCACTGAACTTGTAATACCATGGCAACATGCTGTTGCTGTTATTGGCAACATAGGCGACTGAGAAATCGTCCACCATGAAGGCATGGGTCAGCACGGCAAACGACACGCCGGTGAACACAAACATGCCGGCCGACAGCGGCCGGGCAAATGCCTGCAGGCTGTCACGCCCGGTCAGGGCACCGGCCAACGGGACCGTGGAAAGGAGTACTGCCAGTAACAGCGCGATTATCAGTGCAAGCTGTCCGAGTTCCGGGTACATCGGGTTCCTCCAGCAGGGGAATGGTGCAATGGGTTAGGTTAGTAGGCGGCGGATTCTGCAGCTTTCTCCGCATCGGCGGCTTTGTGCTGGCCTTTCGAAGCACGCTCCAAAGCTTCAGCAACTTCCGGCGGCATGTATTGTTCGTCGTGCTTGGCCAGCACCTGGTCCGCTATAAACCGACCGTTAGCATCCATGCGGCCCATGGCCACCACGCCCTGACCTTCCGCAAACAGATCTGGCAGGATGCCGACGTATTCCATTGGTACCGAAGCCGAAAAGTCCGTCACGCGGAATTCCACTTTCAGGCTGTCCGGATCGCGCACCACGCTGCCCTCCTCAACCATACCGCCAGCCCGGATACGAACATCAACAGGCACCTCGCCCGCCGCAATCTGACTGGGATCATAGAACAGGTTGATATTCTGGCGAAGCGCATAAGTGGTCAGGCCGACAGCAATAGCAAGCCCGGCGACCAGAAACAGCACGATGGTCAATCGTTTTTTACGAATCGGATGCATGAAGTACCTGCTTTTCAGTCTTGGGAAATTTCAACACGGGTAAAGGTCGCCGACGCTTTTTGAGCGGGCCGCCCTGAATTCTTTGCGTCGTGCACATAGCGACGCTGACAGGCGTCCATAACCGATTGGTGACGCTTTACCGACCAGATCATCAGGCCGGCAACCAACACGGCAAATACCGCGTAACAAGCCCAGACATACGGGCCGTGGCCTTCCATAATAATGAACGCTGAGAACGAATCAAACGCCATCGGTCACTTGCCTCCCGCCATTACCAGCTCTCTGACCCATCGAGTTCGCTGTTCGCGTATCAGAATTTCGGTTTTCATTCGGATACAGGTCAACCAACCAAACAATAAATAAAGCCCCAGTACGGAGAGTAACAATGGCAGCCACATTTCCATGGGCATGGTTGGCTTTTCAGTCAGTTTGAACGTGGCCGGTTGATGCAGCGTATTCCACCAGTCCACGGAGTATTTGATAATGGGAATATTTACTACCCCCACCAGCACCAGCACCGCCACAGCGCGGGCCGCTGACTTTTCATCGTTGATTGCACGATCAAGGGCAATAACACCTCCGTAGAGGAACAGCAGGATCAGCATGGAGGTCAACCGGGCGTCCCATACCCACCAGGTGCCCCAGGTCGGCTTACCCCAGACCGCGCCAGTGAACAGCGAGAGAAAAGTAAAGACCAGGCCAACCGGTGCGATTGCCTTGACAAATACATCGGCCAGCTTCATCCGCCACACCAGCGTGACCACCGCGGCAACCGCCATGCTGATGTAGATCGACTGGGCCAAAAAGGCGCTGGGGACATGGATAAAAATAATCCGGTAGCTGTTGCCCTGCAGGTAGTCTTCAGGAGCAAACGCCAACCCCCAGGTCAGTCCCGCCGCCAGCAAGAGCAAGCCCCCGGCCAGCAGCCAGGGCATAAACCGGGTAGCAATCCCGAAGAACCACTTTGGGGAACCCAATTTGTGAAACCATTGCCACATCAGTTGGTCACCGTCTCTGTGTTGACTGTTAGTTTGCCAGCGGGCCGGCACCCGCCATTAGCTGTTGGACAAGCTGATCCTCAGCGCTGCTGCCGATGCGAAAGGGGCGAGGGTGAGCGCAAGCACCAGGAATGCTCCCATTAACGCCAGATAACCACCCACCGGAGCGCCTTCAGCAGCTGCCGCAACGGTTCCGGTACCGAAAATCAGCACGGGAATGTACAGCGGAATAATCAGCAAAGACAAGAGCACTCCAGCAGAGCGCAACCCCAGTGTTAACGCAGCGCCAATAGAACCAATCAAACTGAGCACCGGGGTGCCGATCAGCAGCGTTAGACACAGAATTGCAATAGAGTTCCCGTCAAGATGAACCATTACGCCCAAAACCGGAGCCAGTATCACCAGCGGCAACCCGGTGAGCATCCAGTGCGCCAGTGTTTTCGCCAACACCAGCAAGAACAGAGGCTGCGGTTGAAGCACCAGTTGCTCCAGCGTGCCGTCGTCAAAATCATGCCGAAACAAATGATCCAGCGACAACAACACCGCCAGCAGTGCCGCAACCCACAGAATACCAGCACCGGACTGCTGTAGAAATGACACTTCAGGGCTAACCCCCAGGGGAAAAAGGGATACCACCATCACAAAGAATAACAGAGGGTTCAGCAGATCCTGCCGTTGCCGGAAGGCCACTCGAACGTCACGGCCAAACACCGCCCCCATCGCACTGAGAGGGCTCACGCCCTGCTCAACCGGCTTGATAAGCGCCCCGCCCGCACTACCCATTACTCTGCCCCTCGCCCAGTACAATCCGCCCCATGCCCGGCAACTGCAGATCATGGTGCGTGGTCACAAGAACGGCACCACCTTCAGCGGCTCTTTGCTGGAGCAGGGTTTCAATAGCGCTGACCCCCTCAGCATCAATCGCCGTGAAGACTTCATCGAGCAACCAAAGCGGCTCGTCAGCGATCAGCAACCTGGCCAGCGCGACTCTGCGCTGCTGGCCAGCAGACAGGTTGCGGCAGGGCACATCGCCATAACCGGCCAGTCCTGTACCCTCGAGTGCCTGTTGCAGCACATCATCAGTCACCGGCCGTCGACCGGCCATCAGCGCACGCAGATTTTCCATCGGCGTCAAAAGCGGCTTGATGCCCGGGCGATGCCCCAGATACAGCGTGTTGCGATGAAACGATTCGCGGTCATAAGCTCTGGACTTGCCACACCAAAGTAAATGGCCTGCCCAGGCATCGTTCAGGCCCGCCAGTATCCGCAACAGAGTTGTCTTGCCAGAGCCATTGGCACCCTCGACACGAGTCAAGGTACCGGGCAATATGGAGAAGGACAGGTTCTTGAACAGCAGGCGCTCATCCCGTTCACACTCGAGATCAATTGCCTGCAGTAAAGGCTCGGACATCAGGGCCCCGGTTCAGAACGAAGGATGCCCAGCGGGCATCGGGTGTATGGATGAAGGTCACGCAGGTGCCAACATGAAATCAAGGCAGTCGTTGCCAGCGGCCAGTATTATAACGAAAGCGGCTCCGGAATACTCTTGCCCGACATCAATTCAATGACAATGAAACTGAACGAAGGCCAGCCCCCGATCAGGACGCCCGACGCCTCTGCCGGCCGGACCAGCGCCGCTCAGCCCGGCGCGAACATCGGTGACGCCGGCACCTCATCACAACGCCCTGACCCACTGCAAACAGCCCAGCAACAACTTGCACAGCTTCGTCTTGCCAAAAATGAAAGCACACTGGCACGGGTGGCCGACATTCTTCAGCAAAGAGGGGGCGGGTACGAACTGCTTCTTGAATTGCGAGGCCAGACCCTGGCGGTGTCCACCGGGGCGAAGCCCCAGGAGCTGTCCGTCGGTGACTTGATCAAAGTAATGCGCGCCGGTAATGAACTCCAGCTGATGGGCAAACTGGCGCCAAGCCAGGATGCCGGCATTGCCCGCGCCCTGGCCCAACGACTGCCATGGCAACAAAACCTGCAGGCTGGGTTGTCCCAGCTCTTGCAAGCCATGACCACCGGCGTAAAACTCGAGCCCCAACCCGGACAACTGCCTTCACAAGCCCTGCCGCAGCCGCTGCCCGCCGGCGCTCGGGAAAACCTGCAGGTGCTACTCAACAGCCTAATTAAATCGGACGGCCTGGCACCGGGCGCCGGCAAGGCTGATGGCGCTGGCCAGCAAGTCAGGCAATGGTTGTCAGAGAGCGGTATTTTTGCCGAATCGCGACTGCTGCAATCCGGATCGGCCACCACGCCCCCCGCCGACCTGAAACTAGCCCTGGCACGCGTTGTCAGCACGCTTCTGGCGACACAAGGGCAAGGAGCCGATCACTTCAACCGGTTAACGCCCCTGTCCAGTCATGAACTGGTGCAAGCGCCGCTGCAGTTCCCCCAACTTACGTCGGCACAGTCTCCGGCCAGCAGTGAAGCAGCCTCTGTCGGACAAACCTTGCGCCTGCTGGCAGGCATGCTGAACCGGATCACGGTTAACCAGTTGCACAGTCAGGTTCTGACCGCCAGGGCCGGCGCTGAGCCAGGAACCCCCATCAATACCTTGCTGGTTGAACTGCCCTGGGTCACGCCCCAGCAAGAACCCAGAATTGCCCAACTCCGGCTGGAACAGTATCCGCAAGAGGACGAATCCAGCCGCAGCGCAAATCGGTCTGCCATCAGCGAATGGCGACTATCCCTGTCGATGGATCTGGATGAGGCGGGCCCGCTGCATTTTGATGTGTCATTCCGGTACCCCTCGGTCAGCGCGCAAGTCTGGGCAGAGAAGCAAAGCACGCTCAGGCAGGTGCATAAGGAACTGCCGCTACTCAGGCAAAGCCTGATTGACCTGGGGCTTGAGGTAAAAGATCTCGATTGCCGACGGGGCAGTCCGCAGCAAACACAGACCCGACTGGAACACCGACTGGTAGACACCAAGGCATGACAGAAAAGCAGACGAACACTCACATCCCGGCAGCGGTCGCCCTGAAATACGACGGCGAACGCGCGCCCCTGATCTCAGCCACCGGAACCTGGGAGCTGGCCGAAGAAATCGTCCGGATTGCCAGAGAGCATGAAGTACCACTTTACGAAAATGCCGAGCTGGCCGGTATTCTGGCCCGGTTGTCGCTGAATGAAGAGATTCCGGAAGAGCTGTACAGAGTGATAGCGGAAATACTGGCCTTCGCCTTTCACATTCGAGGCCGGACACCCGGAGACGCCCGGCCCGCCGCCGAACCGTCAGTTGATCAGTGAGCGCAGAGCCCACACCTGCTGCCAATGTTCGCCTTTGCGCGGGGCAACGGCGGTTTCAAAATAGTGTTTCAGCCGGCGACGGTCGTCTGGCTGATCTTTTAACGCCGAGCCGATGATGTGATGCATCAGGTGCTCCACTGTCATCGCCCCACGACCGTAATACCAGGCATTCAGGCTCGCCGCATGGGCAACGGAGACCGCCTCAGCCGTTGACAGCGCAGCCCCTGCAAGCCGGTCAGTGCTCCTGCCGTCCAGGGTCTGGCCGTTACGCAACTCGTGAAACAGCGTCACCAGCACTTCAACCACCGACGGCTCCAGCGCAACTTCAATGCCGGCGCAGCGGTTGGCTTTGGCAACCTCACGCAATACCACGTCCATCTCGTCAGCCAGCTGACGAATCGGCCGGATCTCCTCAAAATTCATCCGCCTCATAAGGGCAGCGCTCATGCGATGAACGCCCTCGTCGACACTATTTGAGGTGGCCACCAGATTGAATCCTTGCTGAGCCAGAATGACACCGTCGTCACCCGACAACTCAGGAATCACCACCACTCTGTCGGATAGAACCGAAAGCAAGGCATCTTGCAGGGCCTGGGGGCATCGAGCAATCTCTTCAAAACGGACCAGTCGCCCTTCCATCATGCCTCGAAGCAAGGGGGTCGGCACCAGAGCTTTTCGGGTCGGGCCCTCGGTGTGCAAGAGGGCTTCATTCCAGCTGTACAGGAGCTGGCTGACCTGGCTGATCGCCCCCCCTTGCAGGGTTAGAGTGGAAGTGCCCGAGATCGCCGCCGCCAGAAGTTCCGACAGCCAGGACTTTGCCGTGCCCGGCTCGCCAACCAGCAAGCAGCCCCGGCTGGTACAGAGCGAAATAATAATGCGAACTACCATGGCACGATCGGCCACGAACTTGCGTTCGATGCCCAGCTTTTCGTCACCAAGCAGAAATTTCTCGACACCACGCGGCGACATTTGCCAGCCGGGCGGGACCGGACCGGGATCCAACGATATCAGTCTATCGAGCTCTTCCCGGTAGGTTACTTCGGCCGGTTCCCGCTGAGCGGCGCGCATTGTAGCTTTACTGGGTTTCATTCATGACTCCTGCGGCCGCCACGAACTTCCGGCGCCATTCGCTCTCTGGGGAGAATGCGCGGCAGCTCCGACAACGGGATAATACCCTCGATGACATGGTCCAATGCACTGTCTCTCATTGTAACCAGACCGGCGTCCAGAGCTCGCCAACGCAACTCACCAATTGGCGGCTGACTGGAAATGGCGTTTCGAATATCGGTGTTCACCTCTAAATATTCGACGATGCCAACCCGACCTTGGGTCCCCCGGCCATTGCACTTGTCACAGCCTGCACCGGAAAAGCACCGGAAATTGGCCGGAGCGCCGTCGGGAAACACTTCGGCCAGAATTGCCGGATCAGGTCTGGCAGGTTTACGGCAGTGCTTGCAGATACGTTTAGCCAGGCGCTGGGCAATCACCGCCAGCAACTCTCCAGCAATGGAGTTCGGGTGAACACCCAGATCGTAAAGACGCTGAAGCGAATCCACGGCGTCGTTACAATGTAGCGTCGACAACACCACATGCCCGGTCTGTGACGCGCGAATCGCTTCCAGCGCAGTCTCCTGATCGCGGATTTCGCCCACGAGGATGACATCAGGATCTTCCCGCACGAATGACCGCATGGAATCAGCAAAGCTGAAACCGATTTCCGAACGCACCCGAGTCTGCTGAATATTTTCAATGGAGTACTCAATGGGGTCTTCGACCGTGATCACCTTACGGTTCCCATCATCAGCCAAAGTCTGCAAACCAGCATAGAGAGTGGTGGATTTTCCGGAGCCAGTCGGCCCGACCACCAGCACGAGGCCCGCCGGGTTATCCAGCAGTCGCTGATACCGGGCGCCTATGGCCGGCGACATACCCAGTTCGGCGATGGTCATAGCCCGACCTGTCTGGGGCAGCAATCGGATAATGGCATTTTCGCCGTGTAACGACGGTTGGGTCTGAACCCTCAGATCATATGAGGTGTCGCCCAGCTGAAGACGGGAACGGCCACCCTGGGGTAAACGATGCTCGGCTATATTGAGTTCCGCCCGCAGCTTAATAACGTTTATAACGCCCCGAATCTCTCGGGCGGACAACTGGTACTGAGGCAAATCATGCAGATCACCATCAACCCTGAGACGAATTCGAACACGATTCTCATATTGTTCGATGTGAATATCGCTGGCTTTTTCACTGACCGCATCCAGCAGGATTGCCTCATAGACCGAGACCAGGTAAGGACTTATATTTTTGTTACCCCGGTCTTCAACCAGCAAATTCTTGGTAAGGTTTGCATCATTCTGAGGCGGGGTTTTGCCATGTTCAGCAGCAAAGTGACTACCTTTTACGGTCAGATCCAGCGCCGACCAAATTCTGCGAAAGTCCGACGGCGTTACCAGCAAGCAAGTGATTTTGTGATTGGGCGTGAGCCGCTCAAGCTGATCGGTATGGACGTCAGGATCATCGGTGACCACCGTCAGGCCACCATCTTCCTCCGCCACGGGTATAATCCGCGACAGATCTAGAAAAGTACGGGAAAAGCGCCGGAACAACTCTGATTGAAGGCTGGCCAGGACTTCGTCGGCATCGGTAAAGATCATGCCACGCTGCTGAGCCAGAGATCGGTACAGATCTATCTCTTCAAGATTCAGTTTGCGCCGAACCACGTCCAGAACCCGCTCGTTCTTACCTGCCGCCTCAGCCCTTGCCTCGGCAAGTACGGCGTCGTTAACCAATCCGAGATCGATCAGTATCTGCTCGGCATTACGGTTAAAATCCACCCAACCCAGCGTTCGCAGTCTTTCGAGTTTGATGCCAGTCCGCCGGAACATGGCCAGACTGGGTACCGGCCCGGCCCGGCCTTCGAGGCACACCAACCTGCCACCATCCCGCATAGACGTAATCAGCACAGAAGGATCGGACAGAAAGGTAGTGCAAATAATCAAATCGCAGAGCTCATCCGCCGGTACACCTTCATCGACGGCCGCCGAAATCACATCAACATTATGTTTACCACCCTTGAAGAATCGTTCCCGAGCCTTCTCGGCAACAACCGGATTGCGATCAACATAGAGCACCCTATGCGCCAGCTCGGCCAGTACCGCTGTGAGATAACCGGAACCGCCGCCTACATGCATAATCACGTGATCCGGCTCAATCTCCGGGCAAAGCGCCAGCAGGTGCTGCACGGTTTCTTCCCGGGGAATGGAGTGGCCGGTAATGGAAGGGGCAATATCAGCACCGGAGACATAGTCCTGCCGGTTCACCGCATTGAGGGCCTCGAAGGCCCTCGGATAGAGTGTTTTCATACAGCAGCGTCCGCTAAATCCTCGGATCAGGCCGCCTGACGTTTCTTGAGCGCGGAAACCAGTTCGGCCTCGGGGCGGGAGATCCCGCAGGTATTCATAAGATCGTCGATATCGGCGCCAAGATCAACCAGCCGCGCGGCTTCGTCGTAGGAAATCCGGAGCGGGTCGTTCTGCCGCATTTCATCGAGGGAATTACGTAACTCATGAAGCTGACGCTCGCACGCCACCAGCCGCTGCCCCACTCCCATGCTGCCGCTCGTCGTGGCATGGAGCTCACGGCCAAGCGTGTCGCAACGATCTTTGAGAGACCCACGCAGGGCTTTAATCTGCCGGCCATGACTGAGGCTTTGCAGTAACACCAGGCCAATGGCGAGGGCAGTCAGGCTCCAGGGAAGCCAGGAAGGAATGGTAAAGCTCATGACAGACGTCTCCCTTGTTGGTTACAACGAAAGACGTCCACCGGCAACTCTGCGTGAGGATCGACCCCTACAGTGTTGCGATTTCAGCCCATTCGTTATCTGACAACATTTTGTCGAATTCAACGAGAATGATCAGCTCGCCGTTCTTGTTGCACACGCCCTGGATGAACTTGGCACTTTCCTCGTTCCCCACGTTCGGTGCGGTCTCAATTTCACTGGCCTTGAGGTAAACCACCTCGGCCACCGAGTCCACCAGAATGCCCATAACCTGGCTTGAAGATTCCATCACCACGATGCGCGTGGCATCAGTCACTTCTGCATCGGCCAGGCCAAAGCGCCGACGGGTATCAATAACGGTCACTACATTGCCCCGCAGATTGATGATCCCCAACACATAATCCGGGGCTCCCGGTACCGGGGCAATCTCCGTGTAACGCAGCACTTCCTGAATCTGCATGACGTTAATGCCGTAGGTTTCGTCATCCAGACGAAAGGTCACATACTGCAGCACCTGATCATCATGGGCCTGACTCACTTGTCCGCTCGGGGATGCCATAACGCTCTCTCCTTCTCGGCTGCCCGGCGGGCAACCTGATCGTCAAAAATTCATCGTCAGTGCCCAATACTATAGTTAAGGGCACAAACCGTGCCAGCATGACACGGTTTCTTTCAGTAACCAGTTTGTACAGTTTTCAGCAAGCCATGCTGCTCAGCTAAGATCCAGGTGGTGCTCGCGCTCAGCTCGCACCAGCAAATGCGCCATGGTGCGCACATCAATCAGTGCACACATGTGATCAATAACCGTCCCCGCCAGCCAGGGCCTTTTGCTTCGCGCCGTTCGCCAGCGCACCTGATCCGGCTTCAGGGTAAAAGACTGAGCCACATCGTCGCAGGCCAGCCCCCACTCGCTGTCGTCCAGACGGATAACAAACCGATAACTGTCACGGGCCGCCGGGGGAACCCGCCCGGCCATAATCCACTCTGCGGTATCAACTACACGAAGATTATGATCCCGATCCGGTCGAATTCCCATGTACCAGCGGGGGCTTCCGGGAATGGGCCGGATTTCTTCTTCAATCCGATGGATGGCTCCCAGCAGCACCAAAGGAACCGCCAACTGCAAACCAGCTACGGTAAAAATCAGGCACTCGAAGGGATTTTCAGACCAGTCCGGGCGTGTTGGTGGCTCGTCACTGCCGGCGTCGATTGCCGTCGCCGCCACTGTTTTGGCGACAGGCTCGGATATCTCCGGTGTTTCAGGTACCAAGGTCTCAGGCACCTTAACCGGAGACTCTGCTGTTAACGGCTCAGCCGGCTTCTCGGCAACTTTGGCCGGCGTTGTCCGGGGCCTGGTTTCTTCCTTCGCGGCAGGAGGTGCCTGCACCAATGTGTCTTCAAGCGCTGTGCTGGTGGCGGTATGCAGCAACTCATCCAGATAACTGGCAATGGCCGCTTCCGGCGCTGCCAGCTGCGTCATTTTTTTGTCAGGCATGCTTCCGCTCCCTGGCGGTCGCCGTTATCGAAAGAACATCGTCCAATAGATGACGGTAGGCACGGACACCGTGAGTGTCGGCATCGAGGGCTGACGGTATCATGCCCGCCTGGCTGGCATCGCGAAATTTGGTATCGACCGGAACGGCAAAACGCCAGAGGCTGTCCTGATAGGTTTTCCGCAGCTGGTTCAGGCTTTTCACCGACGCCTGGGTGCGACGGTCATACAGGGTCGGCACGATGGTGTACGACAATTCGTTTTTCTGGGAGCGCATGATCATTTGCAGGGTGTGCAGCATGCGCTCAAGTCCCTTGATCGCCAGGAACTCTGTCTGTACCGGGATGATCAGGTGCTGGGCCGCCGCCAGCGCGTTGACCATCAGCACACCCAGTGACGGTGTGTTGTCCAGGATCACATAGTCGAAGTCATCCCAAAGCTGCGCCAGCGCACGGGAAATGATCAGGCCCATGCCCTCCACGCCAATCATTCGTCGTTCCAGGGTGGCCAGAGCCGTGCTCGCTGGCAATAGCGACAAACCCTTCTGGCTCGTTTCGGTGATTAACTGGGCCGGCAGCCCTTCAGGTACCTTGCCCTGATGCTGAAACAGATCAAATACACTGTGCGCCAGAGTGTCCGGATCATAGCCGAACCAGCTGGTCAGGGAGCCATGAGGGTCCAGGTCAACCACCAGCACACGCTTGCCCCGTTCGGCCAACAGGCCGCCCAGCGCTACCACTGAGGTTGTCTTACCGACACCACCTTTCTGATTGGCTACTGCCCAGATACGCACTCTTGTCTCTCCACGAAAGGATAAGTCCGACCAAACGGCCGGCAGCTATTTCCCCTATCGGCCTGACGGCCGGAAACTTGACCGCCAAATTCCGACACTGGTCGGCAAAACCTTGCCGATCGGGGTTCTGAACAAGCTGTAATACAGGAAGCATGCCAGATCGGCCATACGCAACTGCCACCGTTACATCAGCGCACCGCTCCGCGAATGCTGGCGTCCCGGGAGATAAGCAGTACCACCCGACGGTTCCGGCGCCGGCCCTCGTCGGTATCATTTCTGGCAACCGGTTGATACTGCCCATAGCCAACGGCCGCCAGGCGCTCCGGCTCAATGCCCTCCATCATCAGCATTCGGGCCACCGCAGAAGCCCGTGCGCTGGACAACTCCCAGTTAGACGGGAAGCGATTGGTGCGAATCGGTTGATTGTCCGTGAAACCCTCAACCTTGACGGCATTGTCACGATCACGCAGCACCAGAGCGATTTTCTCGATGACCTGGAAGGCGTCATAGTGGGGTTCAGCATCGCCGCTACCGAACAGCATGCTGTTCGGTAGGTTAAGCTCCAGCCATTGTTCACTGGATTCCAGGCTGACCACGCCCTGACTGATCAGTTCATCAAACTCCAGGGTGAGCTGATCGGCCATAGCCCGCAGAGCTTCAACCCGACCTTCGGCGTCCAATTCCGGCGTGCGAGGTACTTCTGTGACGGGCGGCAGGATCACCTCTTCACCTGCTATACCGGGATTGTAAGCTGGCTGCTCGCCAACCTGAATAGGCTGGACTGAACGCTGCGGGGCGTTGAACACACCCGTGAGAGTTTCCGAGAGGACCTTGTACTTGCCCTCGTTCACCGACGATACCGAGTACATGACCACGAAAAAGGCAAACAGAAGAGTGATGAAATCCGCATAGGAAATCAGCCAACGCTCTTTGTTGTGAAGGTCGTCCTGGGGTGGTCGGCGCCGACGCATACACTGCCCTGCCTCTGATTACTGCAGAAAGCCCCGCAGTCTCAGCTCAATGGATTTCGGGTTCTCGCCCTCGGCAATGGCTATGATGCCATCGATCATCATGTCTTCGTATCGGGTGCGTTCTTTGATAATACTGCGGAGTTTGTTGGCAATCGGGAAGAACAGCAGGTTGGCCAGTGCCACGCCGTATATGGTCGCAACAAACGCTGTGGCGATGCCACTACCCAAGGACTGGGGGTCTTCCAGATTGGTCATTACCTGGATCAGGCCCATGACTGCGCCGATGATGCCGATCGTCGGGGAGTAGCCGCCCATGGCCTCGTATATGCGGGCAGCTTCCAGATCACTTTGTTCCCGGGATTCCAGATCCACTTCCATAATGCTGCGAATGGCTTCGGGCTCGGCCCCGTCTACCAGCAACTGCAGGCCTTTGCGGGCAAATTTTTCCGGCTCTCGCTCCGCCAACCCTTCCAGGCCAAGGAGCCCTTGCTTACGGGCTTTTACACTCCAGTCGATGACCTTGCCAATACCATCCTCGAGGCTGATGTAAGGCGGCACAAAGACCCAACGTACCTGCCGCAATGCTCGCTTGAGCATGGGCCAGGAGGTTTGCAGGATCGTTGCTGCAAGTGTTCCACCCACCACGATCAAACCAGCCGGAGCGTTGAACAGAGAACCCATTGCCCCGCCTTCCAGCAGGTTGCCACCGAGGATCGCAACGAACGCGAGGATGATGCCAAGCAGGCTCAGGATATCCATTAGCTGACGCCTTCAACCAGCCTTGGGCCAATCTCTTCCAGGGGCAGCACTTCGTCGGTCAGGCCTGCCTTCGCCACGGCCATCGGCATGCCGTAGATCACCGATGTTTTTTCATCCTGAGACCAGATCACCGAACCAGATTGCTTCATCATCCGGCAGCCTTCTTTACCATCTGCCCCCATGCCGGTCAGTATCACCCCAAGCGTTTTGCCCGGAAAACTCCGGGCCAGAGAGCCAAAGGTGACGTCAGCGCAAGGCTTGTAGTTCAGTCGCTCGTCACCCGGCAGTATCCGCACTCTTGCCTGGCCACCGCGGCTTTCGACCATCATCTGTTTGCCACCGGGGGCAAGCAGAGCCAGCCCGGGCCGCAATACATCGCCGTCTTCCGCTTGCCTCACTTCAATTTGACAGAGCTTGTTCAGACGCTCGGCAAAAGCCGGGGTAAAACTCGCCGGCATATGTTGCACAAGCACCAGTGGCGCAGGAAACGAAGCCGGCAAGGCCGTCAGCACTTTCTGCAAAGCCACTGGTCCGCCTGTAGAGGTGCCGATGGCGACCACACTGTAATGCCTGGCAGGGGTTTTGCGGGAGGGTCGTCTAGGCGCTTCAGGCTCTCTCGCCGACTCTGGACGACGTTCTGACAACGCGGGCCGCTCAACAGCCGGTCGCACTGGCCGCTCCAGTGGTTTGGCAACACCTGGCGACCGATCAGCGGGCTTGGAAGCTGGCGGGCGCGGCGAGGATGATGGCGCTGTGGGTGAAGAATGACGTGGCTTACTGCCGGCAACGTCCAGAATCCGGTCAATCAGAATCTTCTGGAGCTGGCTGGTATCCCGGGCGATTTCTTCAAAGTTTTTCGGCAGAAAATCGACCGCTCCCGCCTCCAGGGCATCCAGAGTAACCCTGGCGCCTTCATAGGTCAGCGAAGAGAACATCAATACCGGGATCGGGTGCTTTTTCATGATTTCACGGACTGCCGAGATGCCGTCCATGACGGGCATTTCGTAATCCATGGTGATCACGTCCGGGCGCAGCTTTTCAGCCAGCTCGACACCTTCCCGGCCGTTGGTGGCAGCACCAACAACTTTAATCTGGCCAGAAGCGGTCAGAATTTCCGTCAGCCGTTTGCGAAAAAAGCCTGAATCATCAACGACCAGGACAGAAACTGTCATCCATATCTCCTAAAAAATCCCGATATCTGCCGCCGGCTACCCTAGCCATAATGTTGCAAGAGACTGGGCACATCGATGATCAAGGCTATGCGACCATCACCGGTAATCGTGGCGCCGGCCATGCCCGGCGTACCTTGCAACGCCCGACCCAGTGGTTTGATAACCACTTCCTCCTGGCCGACCAGTTGGTCTACCACAAAGCCGACCTGCTTGGTGCCCATGGCAACAATGACCACATGGGCGTTTTCCGGCTCTTGCTGACCGGCAGAGCCTTTGATCAGCCAGCGCTTGACGTGAAACAGCGGGAACACCTTGTCACGGACAACGATGCATTCACGACCATCCACAATGTTGGTCTTGGTCAGATCCAGATGGAAAATTTCTACCACGTTCACCAACGGTAACGCGAAAGACTGATCACCCAGCATGATCATCAGCGTGGGCATGATGGCGAGCGTGAGCGGCACCTTGATAATGATGCTGGTGCCCTTGCCCTGTTCCGACTCGATGGTAATCTGGCCGTTGAGCTGGCCAATCTTGGTTTTAACCACATCCATACCAACGCCCCGACCAGACACGTCGGATATCTGCTCTTTGGTCGAGAAACCGGCGGCAAAAATCAGGTTAAAGCATTCGTTGTCCGTCAGTCGGTCGGCGGCATCCTGATCGTACAGACCTTTTTCAACCGCCTTACGGCGCAGCACATTCGGATCCATACCGGCACCATCATCGGTGATCGACAGCAGAATGTGATCACCCTCCTGCTCAGCCGACAGGGTCACGGTACCGGCGCGGGGCTTACCGGCCTTTTCCCGAACATCCGGACCTTCGATACCGTGATCCACCGAGTTGCGCACCAGATGGACCAGTGGATCAGACAAGGCTTCGACCAGATTCTTGTCGAGATCGGTTTCTTCACCATGCATGACCAGATTGATTTCTTTTTTCAGGCCGCGAGCCAGATCCCGGACAACTCTGGGGAACCGGCCAAATACCTTTTTGATGGGCTGCATGCGGGTTTGCATCACCGCCGCCTGCAAATCGGTCGTCACCACATCCAGGTTACCGACCGCCTTGTGCATGTGTTCATCTTCACTCTCTGAACCCAGGCGCTGCAAGCGGTTACGGACCAGTACCAGCTCGCCAACCATGTTCATGATGTCGTCGAGGCGCTTGGTATCGACCCGAACGGTGGTTTCCGCAACCGGTGCCGCGTCTCTCGGTGGCGCTGCCGGTGCGGCTGGCTTGCTGGCAGCTTTCGGCTCAGGCTTGGCCGCTTCTGGCTTTGGCTTGGCGCTCGCTTTGGGTTTGTCTGCCGGTGTCGGCTCGGCACCGGAAGCGTTCGGGCTCTTGCCTTTGCCGTGCAGTTCATCCAGCAGATTTTCAAATTCGTCGTCGGTGATCAGATTCGGATCACCAGCCGGCTCTTCGGTTTGCGCACTGTCGTTACTGGCGACCCCATCAGTTCCGTCCTCCGCGACGGGCGGTCCCGCAAACTGGCCTTTGCCGTGCAGCTGATCAAGCAAGGCTTCAAACTCGTCATCGGAGATCTCATCACTGCCCGAGCTTTCATCACTGGCAACCGGGGCTTCCGGACTGACATCCGGTGTTGTGCTTGCGTCCTTGTCATCAGCCAGGGCATCAAGCAAGCGCTCAAACTCTTCGTCAGTGATGTCGCCGGAGTCACCCTCGCCGCCAGCGGTGTCCGCCTCTGGCTCAGGGTGGCTTTTGCTCTGCGCAGGAGCTGCATTTTCAGATTCAGGTTTGGCCAGGGCATCCAGTGCCGCAATCAGGGCGTCCGGGGCGGGTGTTGGCTCTTCCTGGTTACGCACCTGATCAAACATGGTGTTGACGTAGTCCAGGGCTTCAAGCACTACGTCCATCAACTCAGAGGTTACCTTGCGCTTGTGATTGCGCAGAATATCAAAAACGTTTTCAGCAGAGTGACAGCAATTGACCAGTGCCTCCAACTGCAGGAAGCCGGCACCGCCTTTTACCGTGTGGAAACCACGGAAGATGGCATTGAGCAGATCGCTGTCATCCGGATGTCGCTCCAGATCCACCAATTGCTCAGACAGCTTTTCGAGAATCTCGCCGGCTTCAACCAGGAAGTCCTGCAGAATCTCTTCGTCGGCATCAAAGGCCATGCGTCACCCTCTTCATCGTTCAGAAACCGAGACTGGACAACAGGTCGTCTACGTCGTCCTGCCCCGAAACTACATCTTCCCGCTCTTGAGCCTTGATCTGTGGGCCCTCCCCTTGCTCGGCAGACTCTTCTTTTTCATCAATCTGGTGAACGGTGCCGGTCAACTGGTCAACATGGCTCGCCATGACCACCAAACCCAGCAGATTCTCTTCCATCTCTTTGACCAGGGCTGTGACTTTCTGGATCACCTGACCGGTCAGATCCTGAAAATCCTGCGCCAAAAGAATTTCCGACAAGTTGTTGTAAAGCATGTCGGAGTCGGTGGTCAGGGCTGCAAAAAAGCGATCGATACGACCATAAAGCTCCCGGAATTCTGCGGGCTCGATTTCCCGGCGGCGCAGCCTTTGCCATTCTTCATGTAACGCTGTGGCCTCATCACGCATGGTGTGCGCCGCTGGCATACTCTCTTCCACCAGATCCATGGTGCGGTTGGCTGCTTGACTGGTCATTTGAACCACATAAGCCAACCTGTCCGAAGCGTCCGACATTTTTGACAGGGCTTCTTTTTGTTCAGGGCTACGGGGATCTATCTGGAAATTCCGGATAGCCTCATGCAGGCTCCGGGTCAGGCGCCCCACTTCCCGATAGAGGCTCTGATCACGAACCTCACTCAAATCACTGATCACAGACATAGCGCGGGCATGATCACCGGAACTGATACTTTCAGCCAACTCGGAACTCTGCTGCCGGAGTTTGTCGATCACCTCCGGATCTAGGCCCTGATGGTTTTCTTTATTGTCACCCATGACAGCCATCCGACCTTTGGTTACTGGATTCGCTCGAAGATTTTTTCGATCTTTTCCTTCAGCACTGCCGCCGTAAAGGGCTTGACTACATAGCCGTTTACGCCCGCCTGCGCTGCCGCCACGATTTGATCGCGCTTGGCTTCAGCCGTCACCATCAGTACCGGCAGATTCTTCAGGTTCTCGTCGGCTCGCACCGCTTTCAGAAGATCAAAACCTGACATACCAGGCATGTTCCAGTCAGTCACCAGGAAGTCGTATTTGCCGCTTCTAAGCATGGGTAACGCAGTGTTGCCGTCATCCGCTTCATCAGTATTGGTGAAGCCAAGATCACGGAGCAGGTTCTTGATGATTCGCCGCATTGTGGAAAAGTCATCCACAATGAGAATTTTCATGTTCTTGTCCAATGGGACCTCCAGTCAGTAACACCCGGATTTCATTCAGCCTTTAAAGTCTAGCAGGCCGCTGCGTTAACCGCTTATTGTGTGGTGTTTGGCCGCGTTGTAAAGCGCCGGTTACCAAAATCTACACAGGATCTGGCTGGCGAAGCCAACAACCCCCGTCTATTCAGTGTCATCTTCACGCCAATCCGATAAGCGCCCTCTCAGGCGCAGAGCAGCCTGACTGTGAATCTGGCTGACACGGCTTTCACTGACTCCCAGCACTGCGCCGATTTCCTTGAGGTTGAGTTCCTCCTGGTAATACAGGCTCAGCACCAGTTTTTCCCGCTCTGGAAGCGCCTCAATGGCCTCTGCCAGACTTTTCTGAAAGGCTCCGCTCGCAAAGCCGTCCAGCGGGTTATCGCTGGCTTCTGCTTCTTGTATCGGCAGCTCGCCGGATTCATTGAGCTCATCGAGGCTAAAAAGTCTACCGCTGTTGGCGTCGGCCAAAGAGGCATGGTATTTGCTTAACTCAATTCCGAGCTCTTCGGCAACGTCAGCATCCTGAGCTTCCCGCCCATTGCGGTCTTCTACTGTCTTGATCGCAGCCGCAATACGCCGCGCATTGCGGTGCACAGACCGCGGTACCCAATCACCCTTGCGAATCTCATCAACCATGGCACCGCGTATCCGGATACCCGCATAGGTTTCAAAGGTGGCGCCTTTACCAGAGGAATAACGCTGCGCAGCTTCCAACAAGCCGATCATGCCGGCTTGCATCAGATCTTCGAGCTGAACCGAGGCCGGGAGGCGGGCCATCAGATGAAGGGCGATTTTCTTGACCAGCGGCGCATGCTCTTCAATGAGTGCTGAAGCACCTTCTGCGCTGCCCTGATGATAGATTCCCAGATCTTTCGCCAATGTCATGTATCCGGTTTCTTATTGGACTGGATTCAGATCAGGCTTCGACGAGCCGCTCCACAAAGAACTCGAGATGCCCCCGAGGAGAGGAAGGTAACGGCCAGCTGTCCACTTTATCCGCGAGCGCACGAATCGCCAATGAGGCCTTGGCCCGTGGATAGGCGTCCAGTACTGCCCGCTGTCGCTGCACCGCTTTTTTCACGGCTTCGTCGTAAGGCACGATACCAACATATTGTAGCGCCACATCGAGAAAACGCTCGGTGACACGGGTCAGTTTTTCGTACAGATGCCGACCTTCCTGCTCGTTGCGCACCTGGTTTGCCAGAATGCGGAAGCGGTCAGTACCGTAATCTCGATTCATCAGCTTGATCAGGGCGTAGGCATCGGTAATGGACGTTGGCTCATCACAAACCACCAGCAGCAGCTCCTGAGATGCCCGGAGGAAGCTTACCACCGATTCGGAGATACCTGCGGCCGTGTCGACAATCAACACATCAATCTGATCGCCCAGCTCGCTGAAGGCGTTGATCAGTCCGGCATGTTCCATGGGGCTCAACTGGGTCATCCGCTGGGTACCAGACGACGCCGGCACAATCTTGATGCCACCGGGACCATTCACCAGCACATCCTTGAGATCACACTCGCCGTTCAACACGTCGTGAATGTTTCGATTGGCTGTTATACCAAGCAAAACGTCAATATTGGCAAGACCAAGATCCGCGTCCAGCAAAACCACTCGCCTGCCCTTTTGGGCCAGCGCGATACCGAGGTTGACGGACACGTTGCTCTTACCGACACCGCCCTTGCCGCCGGTAACTGCAATCACCTGAACCGGATGTGATCTGCTCATACTGTTTTCAGTCTCTTACTGCGTTCTTGTGTCGGCGCAGGGCTGGTAAGTGAGGCCCGGCCATCAGGCCCCTTCCGCAACGGCCTGATCGCGCTGCAATGTTTTCAGGCGCTCAACGCCCATTCGCACCAGCGGAATCGCTTCCGCACGATGCAGGTCTTCCGGGATCTTCTGACCATCAGTGTACCAGGCCACCGGCAACCCGGTTTCCATGACAAAGCCCAATGATTCGCCCAAGGTCAGGGCCTCATCAATCTTGGTCATGACGCACCCTGCAAGGTTTGCCATCTTATAGCAATGCCACACGGATTTCATGATACGTGGCTGACTGGTAGCAGACACCACCAGGTGCGTACGAATATTGTGATCGCTACGGGCCAACTCCGCCAGTTGTTCCTGGTAACCGCGATCAGAGCTGGTCAGCCCGGCGGTATCAATGAGAACCAGATGGCGATCAGACAGCTCATCCAGAATGTCGTCCAACGAGTGGCTTTCGTCAACCACTCGTACCGGCACATTAAGGATTCTGCCGAACACGAACAACTGCTCATGAGCCGCCACTCGGTAGCGATCCGTGGTCACCAGCGCCAATGAATCCGGGCCGTGCTCCAGCACGTAGCGGGCCGCCAACTTGCCAATGGTGGTGGTTTTTCCGGAACCGGTAGGCCCGACCAGTGCGAAGACCCCGCCGGCCTCAAGCCAATGCTCTCGAGCCGTTCTGACACCGGTTGCCAGCATTTTGAGAGACTGTTTCCAGCCGTCCTCGAGGAGGCCAGCACGATGCTGACGCGACACAGAAGTCGACAGCTCAGCGCCAAGACCAAACTCCTGAAGTCGCTCAGCCAACCGCTGCTGAACGGCGCTGGCTGGATTCACCGTGCTCGCAGACTCAGCAACAGGCGCCCGGCCGCTGACCAGTTCCCTGAGGGAGTTGATCTCTGCCCTCATGGTCGCAAGCTCACCGGAATAACCGCCCGTGTGCGCAACGGTCGCCATATCGGCGTCGTGATTACCACGAGCGGAGTCAAACAAGCCATCGGGAGACGCTGCCTCAGCATGCCCACCCGTCATAGCGCGACCAAAATCAGAACCCGCGCTGGCGCGCTTTTCGCGCACCTCCCGGATCCGGCTGCGGGAGCGATCCAACTCCTCCTCCAGGCGGCGATGCTGATCGGCCTGCATTTCCGCCAATCTGGAGCCATTGGTCGCCTGCGCGGCCTTTTCGCCAAGGCGCTGGCGCGCCATGTTTTCGTCATAATCCAGGGCTGTCACAATTTCGACACCCCCATCCACCCGTCGATTGGACAGAATAACGGCATCGGGTCCCATTTCATGACTGACCTGCTTGAGAGCCTCGGCCATGGATTTTGCAAAAAACCGTTGTACTTTCATGATGCCTCATCCTCCACCGGCAAGCCGTATCCGGCTAACCGCGTTGCTCTGCACGCCTTACTGGCCAACAGAGGCGACTATCGTGATCTGTTTGTTATCCGGGATTTCCTGGTACGAGAGCACGTGCAAGCGCTCTACCCCGTAGCTGGCGAACTTCGCCAGCACTGGCCGCAACGGCCCGGAAACCAGCAGGATGGCGGGCTTGCCCAACATTTCCTGGCGCTGAACGCTGTCCTGAAGAGAACGTTGCAGCTTTTCGACCATGTTGGGCTCAAGCACCAGGCCAATATCATCCTGTCCGCCGGATTGTTGACTCTGCTGAACAGACTTAAGCAATAACTGTTCCAGATCCGGATCGAGAGTAATCACCGGGATTTCCGCATCGCTGCCACAAATACTCTGAACAATCATCCGCCGGAGCGATTGTCGGGCCAGCATAGTCAGTAGCTTCGGGTCCTGACTCTTCGGATGTACATTAACAATGGCCTCCGCGATGGAGCGCATATCACGAACCGGCACTTCCTCTTTGAGCAGGTTCTGCAGCACCTTGAGCAGGATGCTGATCGAAACCGACGATGGCACCAGCTCTTCAGCCAGCTTGGGTGATATTTTTTCGAGCTGATCCAGCCATTTTTGGGTTTCTTCATGGCCGATCAGTTCGTGGGCATGCTTCTGCAGAATCTGGTTAAGATGGGTCGCCACAACTGTACTGGCATCCACCACAGTGTACCCGAGGGTTTGCGCCTGATCCTTCTTGTCGGATTCAATCCAGATGGCGTCCAGACCAAAGGCCGGATCTTTGCCGACAATGCCTTCAACTTTGCCGAACACCTGGCCCGGATCTATGGCCAGTTCCCGCTCCGGGTGAATTTCCGCTTCGGCAATGGTCACGCCCATCAAGGTGATTCGATAGACGTTCGGCATCAGGTCGAGGTTGTCCCGAATATGCACAGACGGCATCAAAAAGCCCAAATCCTGTGACAGCTTTTTACGAACACCTTTAATGCGGCTGAGCAATTGCCCACCTTGAGACTTATCCACCAGCGGGATCAACCGGTAACCCACTTCAAGGCCGACGATATCGACCGTCGCAACATCATCCCAGCCCAGTTCGCGAGTTTCGCCCGGGGCCGGCAAAGCGTGCCCCTCACCGCCAGAGCGATCCTGCACAATCTCGTTACCGGAACGTGATGCACCTCCGGCAAAACCAGCCCGACCGGCGAATGCGCCCTCTTCTTCAATGGTTTGCTGTTGTTTTTTCCAGATCATCCAGGCGGCACCAATGGCCAGCATGCCAAGCCCAAGAAAGGCGATGTGGGGCATTCCCGGCACCAGACCGAGAATGACAAGAATGGTACCGGCAATGCCAATGGCCTTGGGCGCATTGAACATCTGATGAATGATCTGCCCGCCCATGTCCTGGCTGGCGGTCACCCGGGTGACCATGATGGCGGCAGACGTGGACAGCAGCAGCGACGGAATCTGGGCAACCAGACCATCACCGATGGTCAGCAGGGCGTAACGTTCCATGGCCAGGCCAAAATCGAGGCCGTGCTGGACCATACCAATAGCGACACCACCAATAATGTTAATGGCCAGAATCAACAACCCTGCAACGGCATCGCCTTTAACAAATTTGGAGGCACCGTCCATCGACCCGTAAAAGTCAGCTTCCTGCGAAATTTCCAGGCGCCGGCTTTTTGCCTCTTCCTGATTAATCAAGCCTGCGTTGAGGTCGGCATCGATCGCCATCTGCTTGCCCGGCATGGCGTCAAGCGTAAAGCGGGCGCTGACTTCGGAAACCCGACCGGCACCTTTGGTCACCACCAGAAAGTTAATGATCATCAGAATGGCGAACACGACCAGACCAACGGCATAGTTGCCACCAATCAGTACCGCACCAAAGGATTCAATAACCTTACCCGCCGCATCGCCACCCTCGTGGCCCTCCAACAGGACAATTCGGGTAGAGGCGACATTCAGGCCAAGCCTCAGCAGCGTCGCCACCAGGAGCACGGTTGGAAAGGAGGCAAACTCCATGGGCCTGAGCGCGTACACACACACCAACAGAATTACGATAGACAGGGTAATGTTGAACGTGAAGAACACGTCCAGCAGAAAGGCCGGCATGGGCAGGATCATCATACCCAACAACCCCATCAACATCAGGGGAACGCCGATACTGCCCCGCGTCAGGGTTTTGACGTTACTCAGGACTAACGCTCTGTCCATACTCAATACTTCTCCGCTTTGCCGTGCTGCCTGGTAGGTCAGGGTCGAAAAACTGACGCGGGGCACCGTTTCAGGACAGTGTTCGCAAGATCCGTACCAGACCTTACAAAATTTGCCATTTCCGGCTCGGACAGTGCCTGACGCAGGCTTCGAGATACGGTATCCTTGCGCCAATTAATGCATCAGCATCCAAGCCCGAACATCCGAACACACAGGTGACCGCAATGCCCATTCACGAAGTGAAGCACCCCCTGATCCGACACAAACTCGGCCTTATGCGCCGGTCTGACATCAGCACCAAAAACTTTCGTGAACTGGCGCAGGAAGTTGGCACCCTGCTGACCTACGAGGCGACCAAAGATTTCACGCTTCAGGAAGAAACCATCGCGGGATGGGCCGGACCGGTCACCGTGGAAAAAATTCATGGCAAGAAAATCACCATCGTACCCATCCTGCGCGCCGGCCTTGGCATGCTGGATGGTGTATTGAGCCTGATTCCGGTGGCCCGGGTCAGCGTGGTTGGTCAGATCCGTAACGAAACCACCCTCGAGGCCGAGACCTATCTGGAAAAGCTGGTGGGCGAGCTGGACCAGCGCATGGCGCTGATTATCGACCCGATGTTGGCCACAGGAAGCTCGATGATCTCCACCATTGACCTGCTCAAAAAAGCCGGCAGCACCGAGATACGGGCACTGGTGCTGGTTGCGGCGCCGGAGGGCGTCAAGAAGGTGCTGGAAAAGCACCCCGATGTGTCGATCTACACCGCCTCGGTAGACCAGCGCCTGAACGAGAAAGGCTACATCCTGCCAGGCCTGGGTGACGCCGGCGACAAGATCTTCGGTACCAAGCAGAAGGACGTCTGATCATGCAGGACCACACCAACGACCCCACTTGGAAGCAGGCCCTGGCAGGTTCCCAGATGCTGCTGGTCGCCTTCGGCGCTCTGGTACTGATGCCGCTGATCACCGGTCTGGATCCGAACGTCGCGCTGTTCACCGCCGGTGTCGGCACCCTGATTTTTCACGTGGTCACCGGCGGTCAGATCCCCATTTTCCTGGCCTCCTCCTTTGCCTTTATCGCACCGATCATCGCCTCCAAAGGTCGATTCGGCCTTGAAGAAACTCTGGGCGGCCTGATGGCAGCGGGTATTCTCTACATCCTGCTCTCCGGCGCAGTGCGCCTGCGAGGCACCGGTTTTGTCACCCGCCTGCTGCCGCCCGTGGTTATCGCGCCCGTCATCATGACCATCGGCCTGGGCCTGGCATCGGTGGCCGTGCACATGGCCTCTGGTCGCACCGGAGACGGCGCCGCCCAACTGGTCCCCTACAACACCGCGATCTGGATCGCCATGATCTCGCTCTCGGTGACCATCGTCATGTCGGTCTGGGCAAAAGGCATTTTCCGACTGATCCCGATCATGTTCGGCGTGATTGTCGGCTACATCCTGTCCTGGTTTGCCGGCATCGTAGACACCACCCCGGTTCAGGAAGCCGCCTGGTTTGCCGTCCCCAACTTCGTCGCCCCCGCCTTCAGCTGGGGCGCCATCCTGTTCATGATCCCGGTAGCGATTGCCCCGGCCATCGAACACATCGGTGACGTCCTGGCCATCGGCAACGTCACTCGCAAAAACTACCTTGAAAAGCCCGGCCTGCACCGCACCCTGCTGGGCGATGGCCTGGCCACCAGCACCGCCTCCCTCCTGGGCGGACCGCCCAACACCACCTACTCTGAAGTGACCGGCGCGGTCATGCTGACCCGCAACTTCAACCCGAAAGTCATGTGGTGGGCAGCCGGTACTGCCATCGTCCTGGCCTTCGTCGGCAAATTCGGCGCAGCACTGCAGACCATTCCGGTGCCGGTCATGGGCGGCATCCTGTGCCTGCTGTTCGGCTCCATCGCCGTGGTCGGCCTGAACACCCTGATCCGCCACCAGGTCGACCTGTCCCAGCCACGCAACCTGGTCATTGTGGGCGTAACGTTGGTGTTCGGCATTGGTAATATGGCTCTGGGCCAGCTCGAAGGCATCGCCCTGTGCGCGGTGGCGGCTATCGCCCTCAACCTGATCCTGCCAGGCGACATGGAAGCCTGGGGCAAGCGGATTCAGGAGCATAAAGAAGACTGATCTCATACCGCTGTCGCGGCAAGAATATGGATACTGGCCAAACCTCGAATGCGGTGTTGGTTTGGCCTCCCAAAAATATCGAAGGCCAGGGATGGCCTGAGAAAAGCGCACATGGATGTGCTTGTAGCGGTTTTTGGGAGGCCAAACCAACACCGCACAACTCCGGATTAGCAGGCAGAATTACAGCGAACTCCCCAGTCAGATATCCCGCCGCATCTCCGGCGGAATCGGAAAGTCTGGCATACCCGGCTTGTCACCGCGCCCCTTGCGGAACTGACGCAATTGGAACACATAGGCCAACACCTGAGCGATGGCCATATACAGACCGTCCGGAATCTCCTGACCAATATCGGAATTGTGATACACCGCCCGGGTCAACGGTGGCGTACGCAAAATCTCCACCTTGTTCTCGCGCGCAACCTCCATAATCTTGAAGGCCATCTCATCCGCACCCTTGGCCACCACTACCGGCGCACCCATCGACATCTGGTCGTACTTCAGCGCCACCGCATAATGGGTCGGGTTGGTGATCACCACGTCCGCCGTCGGCACATCCTGCATCATCCGGCGCTGAGCCATCTCACGCTGCAACTGACGAATCTTTCCTTTGACCTCCGGTTTGCCCTCGGTGTCCTTGTATTCGTCTTTGACCTCCTGCTTGGTCATGCGCAGTTTCTTCTGATGATCATAGATCTGGAATGGCACATCGATGATGGCGATAACAATCGTCGCACACGCTAAAAGAAAAAAGCTCCAGGCCATCGTCCAGACCACATGGGCCATCGCCGGTACTACCGGCTCTTCAGCAATGCTCAGTAAATCTTCCGTCCTGAGGTTCAGGATCAAAATAGCCACCGACAGCACCAGCCCCACCTTGGCGATGGCCTTGACCAGCTCAATCAGTGAACGCATGGAGAACATCCGGCCTAGCCCCTTAATCGGATCCATCCGGTTAGCCTTCGGGGCAATGGCCTTGGCGCTGAACAACAGACCACCAATGCCAATAGAGCCCGCAATGGCGGCAATCAATAACATGATGAGGATCGGAGACAGGGCAAAGGCAGCGGCTTTCGCCGACAGAATCAGCTGAACACTCATGTGCTTGGTATCGTAGATGGCCGCGCGCTCAAGAATGAAGGCGTCGCGCATGATGCCTTCAAGCGTTGCACCAAGGCTGCCACCAAACATCAGCAAGCCGCCGGCGCCCGCCAGCAACACAGCCATGGTAGCAAGCTCTTTTGAGCGGGCCGTCTGGCCATCCTCCTTCGCTTTCTCAAGTCGTCGGGGGGTTGCCTCTTCGGTTTTCTCCTGACTGTTGTCGTTCTCTTCCGCCATGACTATGGCTGCCCCTGTAACTGCCTCATAAAGTCGAAGGTTTCCCGCGTGTACTGATCAAAATGCGGCAGGAAATTGGCGTGCAGTACCCAGATAGCAAACAATCCAAAAATCAGGCCAATCGGAAAACCCAGGGCAAAGATATTCATTTGCGGTGCTGCTCGGGTCATCACCCCGAACGAAATATTCACGATAAACACCGCAGTTACCGCCGGCAAAGCCAGCAGCACCGCCGACACAAACATCCAGCTGATACGGTGCGCCAGATCCCATACGCCAGCCTGGCCAAGCCCCTCCATACCGATGGGCATGGTGTAGAAGCTTTCAATGAAGACTTCAAACGCCACCAGGTGCCCGTTCATCACCAGAAACAGAAGCGTGATGGTGATGGTGTAGATCTGCGCCAGTACCGGCACGTTAACGCCGTTGGCCGGGTCCACCATGGAGGCAAAGCCCAGTCCCATTTGCATGGCAATCATCTGACCCGCAACCACAAATAACTGCCACAAGGCGGTCAACGCAAACCCCATCCCCACCCCGATCAGAATCTGCTGCAGGGTAATCACCACGGCATCAGCGCTAAACGCTTCTACTCTGGGCACTTCCGGGATCATCGGCGCGATCAGGATGGTCATCAAAAGGGCCAGCCCCAGACGCACCCGGGCCGGCACCAGCTGGGTACCGAATACGGGAATAACCATCAGGAAACTGGCCAGCCGGAACAGCGGCCAGAGATACTGCCCGACCCATTGGCCAAGCAAATCCGTGCTGAGTTCGGCCGGTACCATCCGTCAGCCGATCAGAAAGGGGATGCTGGAGATCAGCCGATTGGCGTGGTCCAGCAGGATAGTCAGCATCCAGGGGCCCCAAACGATTATGACAATCAATGTAATCAGAAGGCGCGGTAAAAAGCTCAGAGTTTGCTCGTTGATCTGGGTCGCTGCCTGAAAGGTACTGACCACCAGACCGATCACCAGGCCGGGACCAATGATGATCGCAGACAGCAACACGATCAGCCAGAGCGCTTCACGCAGGATATCGATGACGGTTTCAGGGGTCATGTCTGGCCTCCTATATCCCGTAGCTGGCAGCCAGTGTGCCCATAATCAGGGCCCAGCCGTCCACCAGAACAAATAACATGATTTTGAAGGGCAACGAAATAATGATCGGCGATAGCATCATCATACCCATGGCCATCAGAACACTGGCCACCACCATGTCGATGATCAGAAAAGGAATGAACAGTATAAATCCGATCTGGAATGCTGTTTTCAGCTCACTGGTGACAAACGCCGGCATCAGAACCCAAAAGGACGCATCCTCGGGGGTTTCATACTGTACATCGGCAATCCGCATAAACAATGCAAGATCCGACTCCCGGGTCTGCTCCAGCATAAAGCGCCGGAACGGCTGACTCGCCAACTCGACAGCCTCCAGAGAGGTGACTTCCTCCTGCATGTAGGGCTGCAAACCAACCTCGTTAGCTTCTTCGAGCACCGGCTTCATGATAAAGATGGTCAGAAACAGAGCCAGGCCAAGCAAAATCTGGTTTGACGGCGTTGCCTGCAAGCCCAATGCCTGCCGTAAAATCGAGAAGACAATGATGATGCGGGTAAACGACGTCATCATCATCAACATCGCCGGCAGAAAGGTCAACGCGGTCATCAGCGCGAGGATCTGCAGGGTAACGGAATACTCCTCGGTGCCATCCTCTCCGGGGGTTAAGGTAAACGCCGGAATACCAGGCAAGTCGGCCAATGCAGCGGGCGCCAGCAACAGGCCCGGAACAAGCACAAATAACGGCAGGCAGCGTTTGAGCGTGGCCAGAATCATGACGTTAGTCTTTCCTCTCGGATGCCGACCAGGACTTGCCGATCATCCCTTGCAGGCGGCGGGCAAATTCACTCGACGGCGGATTGGCGGCATCGACAACGGGCTCGTCGAACACCTGAAGCGTGCGAATGGTTGACGGAGTGATCCCCAGCAGTATCTGCTGCCCACCCACCTCAACCAGCGCAATGCGCTCCCGGGCACCAATAGCCAACACCGATACCACCTTGATGGCACTGTTATTCATGCCGGTCAGGCCACTCATCCGCCGGATCAGCCAGGCACAACCATAAATAACCGCTACGACCGCCAGCAAACCCACACCCAGGCTCATGATGGTGCCAACAGTATCAGGCGCATTGCGGGCGGCGTCACGAGCCGGTTCGGCAGCCTCCTCCGCCAGCGCCGGCAATGCAGCAATAACGGGCAGTATAAAAGCGAGGATGCGCCGCATATTATTTCTGCAACCGCTTGATCCGCTCACCCGGGCTGATTACGTCGGTCAGCCGGATACCAAACTTCTCGTTAACCATGACCACTTCGCCATGGGCTATCAATGTGCCATTGACCAGAACATCCAATGGCTCACCGGCCAACCGATCCAGCTCGATCACCGAGCCCTGGTTAAGCTGCAGCAGGTTGCGGATGGGGATCTGGGTGTTACCGACTTCCATGGAGATGGTGACCGGGATATCCAGAATCACATCAATATCTGGCGATTCACCACCGCCAGTCACGGCTGCATGTTCTGAGAACTCTTCCATGGGCGCCGTGCGCACGCCTTGACCGCTGGCGTCCTCGTCGGCGCCATCGGCCTCGGCCATCGCTGCGGCCCACTCGTCTTCACGACCATCGCCGGATTCGCCGTCACCTGAGCCGGAGTCCTCCATTGCCGCTTCCCATTCAGCCGCCAGCTTTTCGTCCTCGCTGAGCTCCTGCTTGTCTTTTTTGTCGTCCTCAGCCATTGCGTCCCACCTTAAGTTGTTTCTTCACCTTGGGCAATGTTGCCCGCTCATGAATTCTCAGTGCCAGTTTCCCGTCTCGGGTGCCCATCGTGGCTTTGTAGATTGGTATACCGTTAGCGGTCACCGTCAGGAAATCCGGCATTTCAACCGGAATCACATCACCGGCTTTCAATTTGGCAATATCCCTGAGTGATATCCTGCGCCGACATACCATGGTGTTGATCGGCACATTTACTTCTTTGACGTCTTCCTGCAAGGCATTGACCCAGCGCTCGTCCACATCATCAATGTCGCTCTGCACGCCAGCATCCAGCACATCGCGAATGGGCTCTATCATCGAATAGGGCAAGGCAAAATGCAGCTCACCGCCACCGCCGTCCAATTCAATGTGAAAGGTGCTGACCACCACAACTTCACTGGGGCTGACGATGTTGGCCATGGCTGGGTTGACTTCCGAGCTCAGGTATTCAAAGTCGACTTTCAGTACCGCGTGCCAGGCCTCTTTCATGTCTGTGAACACCTGATTGAGCACCATCTGCACAATCCGGGTTTCGGTAGGCGTAAATTCGCGCCCTTCGATCTTCGCGTGCCGGCCCTCACCGCCAAAAAAATTATCGACCAGCTTAAAAACCAGTTTTGCGTCCAGCACAAACAGGCCGGTGCCGCGCAGAGGGCGAACCTTGCACAGGTTGAGACTGGTGGGCACGTAAAGGGTATGAATGTATTCGCCAAACTTCATGATCTGCACGCCACCGGTCGACACATCGGCATTGCGGCGCAGCAGATTGAACAAGCTGATCCGGGTGTACCGGGCAAACCGTTCGTTGATCATTTCAAGGGTGGGCATGCGGCCACGGACGATGCGATCCTGGCTGGCCAAATCGTAATTTCTTACGCCGGTCTCATCGGTCTCTTCATAGGTATCGATGTCCCCGTCATCCACACCGTGAAGGAGCGCATCAATCTCGTCCTGTGACAATAAGTCCTGCATACCTGATCCTGCCTTGAGATTCGTTTACCCGACGGTGTATCCGGACGGCGTGCCTATTGCACCACAAAGTTCCTGAACAACACCTGTTTGATTTCAGGTTCGCCCTCCTGAACCAACACCTCGTTTACCGTGACCAGCATCTGCCCGGCAAGCGCGGCCCTGCCGTCGGGTGTCTGTAGTTCATTGAAATCGCTATTACCCAACACGGTCACCAACTTGCTTCGAATCAAGGGCATGTGAGTGTCAGCTGCCACCAGCGCGGCTGGGTCTTTCGCCTCAAAAGACAGGTGCACCTGGACATAACGTTGGCGCCCCTGCGCTTGAACGGTTGTAACCAGCGCTCGCTCAAGGTCTGTGTAGGTACTAGCGACAAAAGTCGGCTCGGCGGGAACGCTGCCATCCGGCTCGCTGCTATCAGCAAAACCGTCCCCCAGAAACCAGAGCGTTCCGACGACCGACAAAGCCACCGCCAGAATAATGATGACCGCCAGCATGATGATAAGCTTCAGCTTACCTTTTTTTGCGGGTGCCTGTGCCTCGTTGTTCTCAGCCATAATGTTCGCTTTGTCAGATTTTCGTCGGTCAGAACTGGTCCAACGGACTTTTCAGAATTAATGCAAAGGGCGGGCCAGAACTCCCATCCTCCCGGTTCAGAGCGCAGTTTAGCGCTGCCGGCAAGGATGGGCAAAGAGCTTTGAAAGGTCAGGCAAAAGCGATCAAAAAACGCACAGCATCAGGCGAAGATATCAACCTCGCCTTTCCAGGCAAGATCAAGACTGCCGGGATCGGGCAGGTGCTCATCCACATCGGCGCCGGCGACTCCGGTGCCATTCCCCCCCGAACCACCTTGGCCGCCGTCTTCACCCTGGCTACCGGTCTGACGCTCAGGCTGATCAGACACGTCAAACTGGCTCAGCGACAAGCCCTGCTCCCCCAACATATCCCGCAATCGGTGGGAATGCAGTTCAAGCTGCTCCCGAACCACCGGGTTTGCAGCGTGCACGGTCACGGTGGCCTGATCATTCTGAACCCGAACCTTGACCTCCATCGGCCCCATATCCGGGGGCGTCAGATGAATCTCGGCAACCGACAGATTGCGCGCAGTCAGCCAGCTAAGCTTGCCCATCACCTTGTCGCCCCACTCCGCCTGCCCTACCGGCACATCGACAGAAGTTGAATAACCACGCAACGGCACCGCTGTTTCTGGCGCCAGTCGCGCAGGTTGCGCGGCCTGCTGTGAGGCCAGCTCAAGTGTCGCCTGGAACTTTGGCGTCGTCAGAACGCTTGCCGGATCCACCGGCCGTGAGCTCTCGCCGGCAACGCCTGCAGAGAGCAATTCGGTCAGCTGGTTGCTTAAGGTCATGGCGGTACCATTACCGGCATTTTGTTGTGTGCCCTGGCCATTCAATGTGCCGGGCAGACCTGCAATCGGTGACAAAACGGGTGTCAGGGCCGCGCCTGTATCAGACTGCGGCAACGCATTGCCTGCAGGCATCATGAGAGACTGCAAGCTGGCAAAGGTCATGGGTATGAACTCTTCCGGCAACGCATCGGCCTGCGTATCCTGGGCCGCAACAGCCTTGTCACCCTGAGCCTGCTCGACGGAATGCTCCGGCTTTTTCGACGAGTCTGAGGATCGGGCTTCAGCAGCGTCTTTGCCGTCATTCTTCTCGGCACTCCTGGCGTCCCGGCGATCCGGCGCGGCCTGACGCTGATCGTGGCGGGCAGCCTGCTTCTGATCCAGGCGCTTCTGCTCAGCCCTCGACACCTGATCAAACCGGCTATCACTGCCTGAATCGCGGGCACCCGAAGGCTTGGCTGTTGCTATATCCTGTTTGGCGCCAGGAACGGGCGCCTGAGGGAGAATTGTCTGCTGCATGGCAACCTCTTGCCGCTGTATCAACCTGAGTCAGCCACTTTCGGGCTTCTGCGTAGGTATCTGCAAAAGCAATGCCAGAACGATTCTCAGGAGGCCTCGCCAAACGCTTCCAGGCGCGAGCTTACCTCGGCAAATTCCTCTTCAATGGCGGCAATGATGGCAGGAGCCGTTGCCAGCGTGCCCGCTTTACCCAACTGCTCGGCTCTCATGCACAACTCGCCAAGATGCGGCGCACCAATGTTGATACAGCTACCCTTAAAGCTGTGAGCCGCTTTGGCAAACGCGTCGGCATCTTCCGCCTTCAAAGTCTCCCGAAGGCTATCCAGACGGGTTCGAGAATCCGCCAGATAGGTCTGGATAAGAACCTCGAACTCATCTTCCATGACATCCTGCAATTCAGCCAGCGCCTCTTCGTCAAGATGTGGTTTGTCAATCATCAGCGATCCTCTGTGTTTCGTTACGATCAGGCTGGACACCGTCAATACCTTCGGCAGCCTCCCAATCATAAACAAGTTCCACGTGGTTACCGCGACCATGCACCCGCAAATGACGGGCCATTCGCCTCAACATATCGAGGCCGCGACCTGCATATCTGGGGCCTGACGCCCGATTTACGTCAGACAACTTCTCAAAATAATGCTCAAAATCATAGCCCTGACCACTGTCCTCACAGACAACCTTCAACTGACCACCGATTGCCGTAGGTTGGTGGCTCAATGAAAAACGAATGTAATGGCCATTCGTTTCGGAGAGTCGACGTTTTCGCTCCTGGTAATAGTGGCCAAAGCCCTCGGGCGACGCTTTCAACTCTGACGGCAACTGCAACACACCATGCTCGAGCGCGTTGTTGTAGAGCTCTGACAACAGGGTGTAGACCTCTCCACTCTTTCTGCGCAGCCCTGGTACCTCCATGCAGATATGTAACAGCAGTGGTAATGGACTGAAATCGGCCAGCGTCTGTTCGCGGACTTCATAAACGCAATGCCAGTCAACCGGCCCCAGCAAAGCCGACTCCGGCGGGCGATCGTTCTGAGCCTGATGCTGCCGATACGGAATAATCCGCAGCGCACACACCGTGAGATCGTCTGTCGCCTCAGGCTTTCCGGTAAACCCCTGAACTTTTGCCATCAACGCATGGAAGGGCGTCTCGCCCGGCTGCAACTGGTCAAGGACCTGTCCAACCCGAGCTTCACCAAATCGCTGACCCTGTTTGTTGCTCGATTCCGGGAATCCGTCAGTCATCACAATGACCTGATCACCGGGCACCACCGACCAGACGGTCATAGCCGCGCTGAACTGCTCCGGCGACTGAACCCCCAACGGCAAATGGGCGGAGGGTATGGCAATGCGCTCACCGTCTGCCTTGACCAGCCAGCCATCCGGCAACCCGCCATTCCAGGTGCGCAACTGACCAAGCTTGAAATCGGCATCCAACATCGCACCGCAACAAAACATACCGGTCGGAAGGATTTTGCACAGCTTACGGTTGATCTCCCGAAGAATATCAGCCGCACTGAAACCCTTGCTCGCCATACCATAAAAGATCTCGGCTACCGGCATGGCACCGATCGCCGCCGGCAGTCCGTGCCCGGTAAAATCCCCCATAAAAATAAGGGTTCCCCCACCTGGGCGGTCCGCCGCAAACAACACATCGCCATTGAACACCGACATGGGCGACGCGTGATAACAGATGTTATCGGCGTTCAGGCAACCGGTATGAGCAACGTTGTCAAAGACCCGCCGGGCGATTCTTTGTTCCTCGACCAACGCTTCATTCTGCCGGCGGATTTGATCACGTTGGTCCGAAAGCACTCGGTGCATCAAGCGCATCCGGTTGAAGGCGTTGATCTTGGCCTCCAGAATAACCCGGTTATAGGGCTTGACCAGGAAGTCATCCCCGCCTGCCTCCAGACAACGGGCCAGTTCACTGGCATCCGAAAGCGAGCTGAGGAAAATAAGCGGGACCATCTGCTCACCGGCCAGAACCTTGATCTGCCGTGCGGCCTCCATGCCATCCATCCGGGGCATCAGGGCATCAAGCAGAACAATATCCGGCTGAATCTCCACGAACAGCGCCACAGCCTCAATGCCATCCCGGGCCTCAAACACACGATGGCCCAGGCGCCGGACAAGGGCAGAGAGGATCAGTCGGTCGCTGTCGCTGTCCTCAGCGATCAGCACCTTCAAGGCGCCAGCCTCAGCGGATACTGAAAAGCTGCTCAAAATTGGAGATAGCGAGGATGCGACGAACATCGCTGTTGCAGTTCTCGACGGACACCCGCGCGCTGTCGCCGCCGGCGTGGTCTCTTAACAACAGCAACATGCCAAGCGCGGAGCTGTCGAGGTAGGTAGTATCAGAAAGATCAATAATGTAACGGGTCACTGACGAATCGCTATGCTCATAGGCATCGCGAAAGGCCTGGTGTGTACTGAAATCAAACCGGCCCTGCACCCGAATTGTCAGAGTCTGACCGTCATCACTCCGGCGCGCTTCTATTGGCATTCCGTGCCCCTTATGCGCTGTGCTTCAACGACCATTGGCAATCTCCTTATTTGGCTAGCGACCTTATCTGACTAAGCATAGCCAAATTGCCAGAAAATGCATCTCCTATGACTGATCCAGATCATAACCTGCGCTCAGCGGTGTTTTCGGGCGAACGCACGGCCTGCCGCCTCATCTGCCAGCTTCTGCTCGCTCAGATCGCGTGCCCTCTGCTCCTGTTGCCGGCAGGTTTCGATGTATTTTTCCATACCCCGGCGGCGCTCCCAGGCCTGCAACCACTCCACCCTCCGGGCTTCGAACACCTGCTCAGCCTGCTGCAACTGCCGGTTCTGCTGAACAATCACCTGGTCTAACTGGGCGATAAAGGCCTGCCAGGCCTGCAACCGGGTGACCGGCACCACACCTTGCTGGGTGGCACGAATCTGTTCGCGGTATTCCTGCTGGTAGCGCTCAAGGTTCGCCACCTGCTCACGATGGGCCTCCACCTGCTTTCGGGCCTCACCCAAACGCTCCATGGCTTGCTGCTCCTTGCGTTGCTCAAGGTTCAGAACCGTTTCCAGTCGCTTTGAACGCAACATCAACTGTCACTCCGGTCAGCGGCGGCGCCGGGGTTGGTTGTCTTGACGCGCTCAGGAGAGCGACGCTCAGGTACCACTTCCAGTAACTGTGCGATGCTTTCTTTTAAAGGCGAGCTCTGGTTAAGGTCCTGCTGCAGGAATTGACGCATGTTGCTTATGTGCTGAATCGCAAAGTCGGTTTCAGGGTCAGAGCCTTTAACGTAAGCGCCCACGCTGATCAAATCACGGGCCTGCTGGTACCGGGAATACACCTGTTTGAAGCGCTGCGCGCGGGCAAAGTGTTCGGGGGCCGTTACCTGGGGCATCACCCGGCTGATCGAAGCCTCCACATCAATGGCCGGGTAATGACCCTCTTCCGCCAGCCGGCGCGACAGCACAATGTGGCCATCGAGAATGGCACGGGCGGCATCGGCGATCGGGTCTTGCTGATCGTCGCCCTCGGTCAGGACGGTGTAGAAGGCTGTAATCGAGCCACCGCCGGGGCGGCCGTTACCCGTTCGCTCCACCAGTTGCGGCAACTTGGCAAACACGGAAGGCGGATAGCCTTTGGTGGCCGGCGGCTCGCCTACGGCCAGCGCAATCTCCCGCTGGGCCTGAGCGTAACGGGTCAAAGAGTCCATCAGCAACAACACACGCTTGCCCTGGTCGCGATAGTATTCCGCAATCCTCGTGGTGAGCATGGCCGCACGAAGGCGCATCAGGGGAGAGTCGTCCGCCGGGGACGCGACCACCACCGAGCGAGCGAGACCTTCATCCCCAAGGATATCTTCAATAAATTCCTTGACCTCACGGCCACGCTCGCCAATTAGGCCAACCACCGTAATGTCGGCATCGGTGAACCGGGTCATCATGCCCAGCAGCATACTCTTACCCACACCGCTGCCTGCAAACAGGCCTAATCGCTGGCCCTGACCCACTGTCAACAACGAGTTTATAGCGCGAATTCCGACATCCATGGACTGACGCACCGGTGCCCGGTTGAGCGGGTTGATAATGTCTCCGGTCAGTGCCACCCGCGCTTCTGCCTGCAACGGCCCTTTGCCGTCCAGGGGGTCGCCGGCACCATTGACCACACGCCCGAGCATCTGCGGCCCTACCGGCACCCGGCTGGCAGACGACAGCGGAACCACACGGGCACCAGGCTTCAGGCCTTCAATGGCGGTCAGGGGCATCAGATACACTTTGTCTTCCTCGAACCCGACCACTTCGGCTTCAACACTGCCAGTGCCCTCACCTTCGATGACGCAACGGTCACCGACAACCATCGGGCAACCAACGCATTCCAGTGTCAGGCCAACCATCCGGGTCAGACGACCAGACAATTCCGGCGCGGGTTCCGCTGCAATCGCGCCCTGCAGCTGGCGTAACCGATCAACCAGGCGTGAGGTCATCGTCCTCACCCTGTTCGGTTGGGGCATCCGAGCTGGCCATACCCGACTCGCTAAGTACATCCCGGTGAAAATCGCTCAGTTCCCCCATCAGGGTATCGAGCTCGTCGTTATCGCCAGTGGCACTGTCAGTTAGCTGCTCCTCGAGCATGCCCTGGACGGCTCGCTGGAAGCGCTTCTCAACGGTGTAATCGACCAGGCTGTGCCGGGACTCTACCCGGCAACCGCCCGGCAATACGGTGTCGTCTTCGATCACGGAGGGGCTCACTTCCAGGCGTTCAGCCACTTCCCGCACCGACTCAAGGTCGTCCGGGTGGATGTGGATGCGGACGTTGTCAGCGGTCGAGGGCAAGGCCGCCAGAGCCTTGCGCACAACCTGTCGAATCTGGGAGGAGTCCATGCTCAGCTCACGGTAAACCACGGCACGAGCCAGCACCGTGGTCAGGTTGACCAGCACCGACTCCAGCTCTTCCTCATGACGTTGTATCGGCAGCACCAGCTCACCCATCAGGTGCTCAAGGCGATCAATACGAGATTCCATCTCTTTGCGGGTTTCCTCGGCGGCCTGCTGGCTGCCTTGATCCCGGCCTTCCGCCTCACCGGCGCTGTAGCCTTCTTTGTGACCCTCGGCTCGGCCTTGCTCGAAACCTTCCTGATGGCCGGCCTCTCGTCCTTCCTGAAAGCCGTCCTCTCTGGCAGCCTGCCGGATCTCTTCCAGATCAGACGCCGTCAGGGGCTTCACTTCCTGCTCATGAATAACCTGATTGCCCCGTTCATCCAGCAAGGGCAGCTCCCACCGCTCCCAGGCAGTCAGCTGTTCTTTCGGGATACGCTTGGTGTCCTGATCCGAGTCTTTCATCACATCATTTCTTCACCGGCGCCGCCCAACGAAATCTCGCCGGCTTCTGCCATGCGGCGGGCAACGCTGATGATGTCCTTCTGAGCGGACTCCACTTCGCTGACCTTGACCGGGCCTTTGGCTTCCAGGTCATCCTGCAGCAGCTCCGCGGCGCGCTTGGACATGTTCTTGAAGATCTTGTCCTTGACCGCTTCGTCAGAGCCTTTGAGCGCCACCACCAGCACCTCGGAAGAAACTTCCCTGAGCAAGGCCTGAATACCCCGGTCGTCCACCTCTTTCAGGTTGTCAAAGACAAACATGAGATCTTCAATGGTAGAGGCGAGGTCCGGATCCATATCTTTAATGGAATCCATCAGGTTGCCTTCAATGCCTCGATCCATAAAGTTCATAATGTCAGCGGCCCGCTTGACCCCGCCAATACGACTGGTCTGGGCTGCGGAGCCTCCAGAAAACTGTTTTTCAAGAATATCGTTAAGCTCTTGCAGGGCCTGGGGCTGGATACTTTCCAGGAAGGCAACCCGCATCATCACGTCCAACCGGACTTTTTCATCCAGAGTTGCCAGAATTTCGGCAGCCTGATCCGGATCAAGGTAGGAAATAACGATCGCCTGGATCTGGGGATGTTCGTAACGGATGATATCACCGACGGCTCTCGGCTCCATCCATTTGAGGGTATCCAGGCCTGTGGTGTTGCCGCCAACCAGAATACGATCAATCAGGCTTGCAGCTTTGTCGTCACCCAGAGCCTGAGTCAGCATAGCGCGGATGTAGTCGTCGTTGCCCACACCTAGCCCGGTTTGGCCACCAACAGCGTCAACAAACTGATCAATAACAAAGGTGACGTCGTCTTTGCTCACGTCTCGCATCTGGGCCATCGCCATGCCCACACGTTGAACCTCCTTCGGCCCCATATGCTTCAGCACTTCAGCGGCGTCAGCCTCGCCCAGCGACATTAACAGGATTGCCGCCTGCTCAACTCGCGGAATCTTGCGCTGCTGTTTTCTGGGGGCGTTATCACCCTGAAACTGGCCGTTCTCTTCAGTCATCGACGTTCACCCACTGGCGCATGACCTGAGCAACCCTGGCAGGGTCTTCTGCAATCAGGCCTTTGAGAGCATTCAATTGCCTATCATAGCTGTCTGTTGCTCCGGGCAAAAGCAAGTCATCCTGAGACGACATTGCTGACCTGAGCGCATCGCCACCTTCAATGCCGTCAAGTCCGCCACCATAACTGTCGCTGTCTGAATCGTCGCCACGTTCCTGGCGCCCGGTGCCAGACAGACTCTTGAGGGTTGGCCGCAGCAATCCGAGTACCAGGATAAGAATGACCAAACCTGCGAGCACCTGCTTCATCAAATCCCAGAACCAGGGCTGTGTCCAGAAGCCCGGCGTATCAAATTCAACGGCCTCCTCCTGGGCGAAGGCCGTGTTCATCACCGTAACACTGTCACCCCGAGCCGCCGAATAGCCAACCGCGTCGCGCACCAACATGCTCAGGCGCTGCAACTCTGCTTCCGGCCAGGGTTCGAAGGTTACTTCGCCGGTTTCCGGGTCGACTACCCGCATGTCGTCGACCGCCAGTGCAACGGTAACGCGTTTAACGCCGCCCATCTCCTGTCGGGTATAGCTGACCGTGCGGTCGATTTCATAATTGCGGGTAGACTCCCGGCGCACGTTGACCGGCGGCGCCGCCGGAGCCCCTTCACCATTCTCCCCGGCAACCTCTTCAGGGACGGTAGCATTGCCCGGAGGCTGGTTGGCCAGCGCACCCGGTATGCCGCCATTCATTCCGGCTCCGCGCTGTTCGCTCAGCTCACGCTCGCTGCGAACCGCCTGCTGTTCCGGGTTGTACAATTCTTCCGCTCGTTCCACTGCGGAGAAGTCGAGATCAGCACTGACTTCTGCGCGGTATCGACCGTTGCCAACGATGGGCGAGATCATCGACGCCACCCGGCGAGTCAGACGCTCTTCCACCCTTGAGGTGTATTCATACTGGTCTTTCATCCGGTCAACGTCGCCACGGGCCTCGTCGCCGGTCAGCAGGTTGCCATTCTGGTCAACCACCGTTACCTGTTCACGATTCATCATGGGCACGCTACCGGCCACCAGGTTTACGATGGCACGAATCTGCTCCTGCTCCGGCCTGCGACCGGCAAATACCTCCAGAAACACGGACGCGGTCGGTTCGCGCGCGTCCCGGATAAACACCGAGCGCTCGGGAATGGCCAGATGCACCCGGGCATTACGAACTCCCCGCATGGTCGAAATGGTGCGCGCCAATTCACCCTCAAGGCCACGGCGATAGCTGATGGTTTCCATAAACTGGGAGGTACCCAAACCACGATCCTGATCCAGAAGTTCGTAACCGATCGTTTTACGGTCGGTTACGCCCTCAGCCGCGAGCTTGAGGCGGGCGTTGTGAACCTCTTCCGATGGCACCAATAATGCCCCCGTACGCGGGTCCATACGGTAGTTGATGCCGTTGCTGTCGAGAATGCTGGTGACGTCCTGGGGGTTGTAGGCTGACAGATCCCCGACCACCGGCTGATAGTTCGGCTCCTGGGCCCAGAGCACGACGGCAAAACCCAGGGCAACGCTGGCTGCAAGCCCCACCATCAGTCCAATCTGTCGGAACAGGTTCAGTTTATTGAAGCCAAGCAACAGGTTGCTGCGGCTTTCCGATGCGTCTGTGTCCTGGGTTGCCGGCACGTCAGAGGCAGTAGTTTGTGCAGGTACGCTTGCCATGCGGGTGCTCCGTTATCAGATCGGCATATTCATGATGTCTTCGTAAGCCCGCACTACCCGGTTACGCACCTGGGTAAGGGCCTCAAAAGACACAGACGATTTCTGGGCGGCGATCATCACCCGAGTGATGTCGACATTCGGATCACCCATGTCATAGGCCGTGCGCAGTTCGCCGGTTAGTTTCTGAGCGTCATTGACGTTACTGACCGCATTGCCCAGCATATCGCTGAAACTCGGGATTTCGCGGGGTTCCTGAACGCTGCGAGGGCCATCAATACGGCCACGAACCGATTGATCCTGCTCGACGCGCTGATTCTGCATCATCTGTGAACGCAGTGAACGGATGTCGGACAAAACACTGTTGATGTCGGCACGCTGAACCATATCTCTCTCCAGGCTAACCCCACAGGGGTGACGCTTGTTCTTTACTTACAGGAGAGAAAGCAAACAGCAGGCCAAAAATATTTTGTTGTTAATATTCAGTACATTGATGACTTTTACCATGGCTGCCAGGCAACCAGCGCCAGACATTTGACAGAGACAGGAGAAGCATTAACGCGGGAGATAAAAAAGTGGCACCCGTAGGGTGCCAGAAGGAGTATGGTTGCACGATAACAGACAAGAACTATGCCATAGCCAGCTCAGACTCAAGATCGATACCGGCGTCGCGCATTTGCGCGAGCTTGTAACGCAGGGTTCGGGGACTGATCCCCAGATGCTCTGCGGCACGGTTGCGACGACCGCGCTCCCTCTTGAGTGTCTGAATAATGATACGGAACTCTTGCTGACGCAGATCATCACCCAGTGAACTCGCCTCGGAAGAAACCTCATCAGTCGACACAATTTCCGGGTCGACCATCAGGTTGCCTGGCTCAACCGGCTCAACATCCGGCAATGGCGCCGCCAGTTGCGCCGCCGGGACGGCCTGACTGCTCAACTCCGAACGGCCAGTAATGCCAAGCTCGAGACACAAATCTTCCTGATGGATAACGTTACCTTGCTGCAGCACCAGGGCACGCTGAATTGCGTTATCCAGCTCCCGGACATTACCCGGCCAACTGTGACTGGCCAGAGCCCTGCGGGCATCCTCAGCCAGGGTGAGCCCGGTCAGTTTCATTTTGCGACAGTGTTTTTTCAGTAAATATTTGGCCAGCGGCAGGATATCCAGCGGACGCTCGCGCAGGGGCTGCCAATGCATCGGGAACACCGTTAGCCGGTAATAGAGATCTTCCCGAAACTTACCCTCACGAACATAATGACCAAGATCCCGGTTGGTAGTGGCGATAACCCGCACGTCCAGCGTAATGGTCTTGCGCCCCCCCACTCGCTCCACTTCCCGTTCCTGAAGCACCCTCAGCAGTTTGGACTGCAAACCAAGCTCCATTTCCGAGATTTCGTCCAGCAGAATGGTGCCGCAATTGGCCTGCTCAAATTTGCCCGGTGACGAGGCCACCGCGCCGGTGAAGGCGCCTTTCTCATGGCCAAAAAGTATGGCTTCGAGCATATTTTCGGGAATCGCCGCACAGTTAATGGCGACAAAGGGCTGATCCGCCCGCGGTGACTGTTGATGAATATAGCGGGCCAACACTTCCTTACCGGTACCGCTTTCACCGGAGATCATCACGGTCGAATCACTGGCAGCCACCTTGGCAGCCAACTGGAACATTCGCTTGCTGATGGGATCTTCCGCGATGGCCTCATCACTGCTCTTCTGGCGACTACCGCCCACTACTTTGGTGACGGCATCGACCAGGACCTGCGGCTCAAACGGCTTGACCAGGTAATCAATAGCGCCGGATTGCATGGCTGACACCGCATGGCTGATCTGACCGTAAGCTGTAATCAGCATCATCGGCAGCCCGGGGTAGTGGCGCTGCACCTCCGCCAACAATTCATGACCTGACATACCCGGCATGTTTACGTCACTGACGACCATATCGACCGGATTGCGCGCGAGGCTCACCAGAGCCTCCAGCCCGTTGGCGGCTTCATGCACCTGAAATTTTGCCAGCTCCAGCGTGGTTACCAGGGCATCCCGCAAGTCACGGTCGTCTTCAACTATCAGAATCTGGGCCTTAGCCATGCTATTCGCCTCCAACGTCTATTCGTTATACCCTGCCGGTCAGGGTTGGCAACTGCAGTGTTGCCACCGCCCCGCCATGCACCGGTGAGTAAATGGAAAACTGGCCTTTGTGGGCCTTAACCACCGCCTGCACGACCGCCAGACCAAGACCGGTACCGTGGGATTTTGTGGTGTAGAAAGCTTCGGTAACACGATTGGCCTGCTCTGAAGAAAAGCCCGGGCCATTGTCCCGCACTTTGACTTGCATGCCCTGTGCAGAAGAGTCGAGTTCAACTTGCACATCGGTAGCGCCGGCTTCCAGGCTGTTGTTGACCAGGTTCATGCAGGCACCCACCAGAGCATCCCGATTGCACATGAGGCGGCATCGCTCGTTAATGCGGTTGGTCAGCGACACCGTTGCGTTAGCCGTCGGATTCAGACCTTCAACAGCAGCCTCAAGAGACACCGCCAACTTACTGGCCGACAGTTCTTCGGCGAGGCGCGTCTCACCTCGGGCAAAAATGAGCATGTCACGGACCTGCTGCTCCAGATGGGTCAGCCGTGACATCAGACGGGAGGCACAGCGTTGACGCAACTCTTCATCCAGCTCTGGCTGGCTGAGGTGGCCACCATAGAGAATGGCGGCCGACAAGGGCGTACGAATCTGATGCGCCAGCGACGCCACCATCTTGCCCATGGCAGAAAGCCGTTGCGCGTGCGCAAGCTGGGACTGTAACTGACGGGTTTCGGTCAGGTCAGTCAGTAGAATAAGCTGGCCGGGCTGGTTCTCCATGGTACGGATTTCAATACTGACGCGCCGGCCGTCCTTCAGGGAAACTTCGTGGCCGTCATCGCTACGGGGCGAAAAACACCGCCGGATAACATCCACCCAGCGCTCACCGTCCAGGGGCTCCCCCAAAAGCGCGATGGCTGCAGGGTTGCACTGGCTCACAGAACCCTGTTTGTCGAGCACAACAACGCCTGCGGGCAACGCATTCAGCAGAGTAGACAGGCGATCAGCCAGCTGCTCTTTCGCTTCAAGCTCCTGTTGGCGCTGGTGGGTTTCGTGCGACAGTTCGCCGGAAAGCTGGTTGACCCGAGATTCAAGAGTTCGGTAAGAGTCGGTAATCTGACGCGACATGCGGTTAAACAGCTCAAGGGCTGAATCGACCGCCTCGTCATCCTGCTGCGGAAACAAAGCCGTCACCTTGTCGTTCACATCAGCGGCCGCATTGGTCCCCGCCTTCTGGTGCGCAGATTCCATGACAATGTGTGCGTGACTCATAACCTTCCCCCTGACGGATCCGGAACGGACCTTCGGACTTTCGTTCAGGTTTGATTAAGCCAACACTGTGCCAACTTGAGTTTTCTTATATTTTTCAGGAAGTAGGAATATCTATCGGGGGACGAATGACAACTTTCCGTCACCCAGAAACAGGAACGGCGTCACAGGTTACAAACCTTTGACGCCGTAACGAGGCGCTGATCAGCTTTCGTCCGAGTCGTCCCGAAGGCCGTACTTCCGCACCTTCTCCACCAGCGTGGTTCGCCGGATGCGCAGTTTTTCGGCCGCCCTCGCGACCACACCGCTCGCCTCGTCCAGCGCTTGCTGGATCAGCTGTTTCTCCAGATTGGACAGGTAATCTTTCAGATCAATACCATTAACCGGCAACAGTGCCGGCGCATCCAGTCCGACCAGGCCGGGAATGGAAGGCATACCGTTGTCTTCCACAGGGCGATTTTCATCATAATCGTCCACGTAACGGAATTTTTTGGGCAACTCCTGCACACCAATCACTCCGTAGGGGTGCATGATGGCAAGACGTTCAACCAGGTTTGCCAGTTCCCGCACGTTACCCGGCCAATCGTGACGACACAGGCTCATAATCGCAGCGGAATTCATGCGCAACGATCCCCGCTTCTCTTTTTCCATGCGGGAAATCAGCTCATTGATCAACAGCGGAATATCTTCAACACGCTCCCGCAAGGCCGGCATTTCGATGGGGAACACGTTGAGTCGATAATAGAGATCTTCGCGAAAATCACCGGACTCAATCATTTCCTCAAGATGCTTGTGGGTAGCCGCTATAACCCGAACATCTGCCGATTGAGTGCGGTTGCTGCCAACTCGTTCAAAGGTACGCTCCTGCAAAACACGCAAGATTTTGACCTGCATACTCAAGGGCATGTCACCGATTTCATCAAGAAACAGGGTGCCGCCTTCGGCCAACTCAAAGCGCCCGACACGGGAGGTAATGGCACCGGTGAATGCGCCCTTTTCATGGCCGAACAGTTCGCTCTCGAGCAACTCAGCGGGAATCGCCCCGCAATTAACCGGCACAAAGGGCTTGTCGCGGCGCGTCGAGTGATAGTGCAGGTTGCGGGCAACCACCTCTTTGCCGGTACCCGACTCACCGGTAATCAGCACGCTGACGTCTTTGTCCGCGACCTGCTCCATCAACTGACGCACCTGCTGAACCTTGCGACTGGTACCCACCAGGCTACGGAATAATTGGACGCCGCGTTGCTGACCGCGTTCCAGGCTGCGACTGAACTGGTCCCTATAGATCTGGGCGCGATACAGCGAATCCACAAACTTGGTGTAATTGAGCGGCCATTCCATTCTGGCGATGATCCGGGCGCAGTCGTCGCCCGACACGCCCTTGAGCTCGGGGTCGCCCACCAACAAAATCGGCAGGCCTTGCATGAACTTACAGATGCCGGTTACGTGCCGCACGCTGCCGGCGTCTTCACCGTTGATGATCGCAGCGCCGATTCCGGCCCGGGCCAGATCGTCGTCGCACTCCAAAAGCGCCAAGGCTTCGTCGCCGGCCACAACCTGCTCTTCGCCGACAAACTCAAGAATAGTGATCAGGTCCTTTCGTCTGGATTCGTCCTCACTCAGCACCAGCACTTTGTTGTTTTTGGACATTCACGGAAATCTCTTGGGAATTTGTGCGATATTTAAGACTGTCTGGGCGCCAGAGTCAATTTTATGACACTATCTTCGGGGGGGTGTTGAAACGTTCTGGTAGGCTCGTGCGGCGTTTCGATTTTCATTCACACCTTTGAGCGATTCGCGGGCCTCATCACGGGCCTTGACGGCCACCTGATTGGCGGATTCCACAAACTCGTTAAGGGCTTCCAGCCGATCACGGATTAACACAGGATCAATACGACCCGCTTCAAGCTCTAACATCAGCGGCTCGATGGTCGGCTTGACCAGGGCATTCAGCTCGGCAAGCTGCTCCCAGTTCTGGTCGGAAAGCGCCTGACTCAATTCGGAGCGGAGTTGGTCCAGCTGTTTAAGAAGGGCTTGAGAGTCTGCCATGTCGTCTTCTCCACGGATGGGGCGAGTCACTGACCTGGCCAAACGGGTCAGCCAGAGGCGCCACCCTAAAGGTGTACGCCCCTGACTGGAGGACTACCGGCGAGCTGCCCGACGGGCTGCCGCTGCCGTAAACTCGTTACCACGATATCCAGGCACAAAGTTGTAGGCCGGGTAACCGTTGTCCAGACCATCAATGTAATAACGCTGAGCCTTCAGATCATACGTCATTTCCATGGTGGTCCAGAAGACCGGCACACTATAATAAACAATGTTGTGCGCCTCAGAGACTCGCCAGAGCTCGCCCGCATCGTCGTATTCTTCAGTAGCCAGAATCTGCCAGCTATCTTCGTCGATGTAGTACACACGGCGATCGTAGATGTGGCTGATGCCGGTACGGCGCTTGGCCTCAACCACCCAGACTCGGTGCAGCTCATAGCGTGTCAAGCTTTGATCGATGTGGTTCGGCTGCAGAACATCACCGGGGCGCACATTTTCGTCGTGCAACTTGTATGCATTGTAGGGAACAATCAGCTCACGCTTGCCTTTCAGCTCCCAGTCGTACTGGTTTGGTGCGCCATTATACATATCCTTCTGATCCACTGAGCGCAGCGACGATGAGTTCGGCAAGTCTGTCTCGTAAGCCAGGTTGGGCGAACGGCGTAACCGGCGTGAGCCGGAGTCATATCGCCATGCCAGTCGCGGCGAACGAACCTGATCGAGAGTTTCATGCACCAGCGTGATGGTACCCGCCAGAGTCGACGGCGCAATGGTTTCGGTCTTCAGATAAAAAATCTTGTTATCAATGTCTTCAAGCTCAGCACCGGGGCGGCTGTAAGCAAAGAAGTAATCGTAATTGTTCACCACCGGATTAAACGAACCGTCTCGCTGTGGCGTGGCCGAGGCGCTCCGGAACGAGAGCTCTTCGCCCCGATAACGGAGAATGTGATTCCAGATTGCTTCCAATCCGTTTTGTGGAATCGGGAACGGGCTGGTCATGATGGTATTGCGAACACCGTTGCCGTTGTCAAGAAGCTCGGCCGTGACCGCATTTTCACGAAACTTGTCGTAAACGTGCTCCGGGAAGGCCGCGGTACGACGGGTCTCATACACCGGCATAAAAAATTCCGGGCCGTATTGCTCGAGCATCTGAATGTGCCCGTCCGACAGCTTATCGCGATACTGATCCAGATTGTCCCTGGTAACGACGTACAGCGCCTCGTCCTCCGTGAACGGATTGACCTCTACTGTTCCTTCCCGCCAATTTGCAGGAGGCGTGCTGAGACCGCCGGTCCAGGCCGGAATAGTACCCGACTCATTGCCGGAGCGTTCTGCACCCACTGGGGTCAGATCATTTTCCAAACGCTCAGCTTCAGCCGGAGACACCTTTGCCATAACCGGGGAAGAAAACCCCACTACAGCCGCCGCTATTGAGGCAATTAGCCGGTTCCGCATCCTCAAAACCTCCAAATGGATCACAAGACGATCAAAACTAGTTCAAACTGTGCGCCTTTTTGCCAGTTTCAAACGGGCGTTTCAAGAGAATGTTTGTATTTTCTTGTGTCTCACGCACCCTTTCAGCAACGCAACAAGGCAAGAAACCAGCACTCAAAAATGATAGTATTAGTGGGCTGTCTCTCAGGATCTTCAACGGGCTTCGCAGGTGCAGGTGTTGTATGGCATCACAATGGTACTCTCTGGTCTCTCAAAAACTTTTTCTGGCCAGTACCTTACTGAACAAGCTCGAATCCGCAACCGGTGATGAAACTGCACACCGACATCCAGCGGCAGACAAGGAAGCCCTGTCTCAAGGGGCCACGGAATTGCTTCTTCGGGCACGCCAGTTGCTGTTAATCATGATTGCGCGTTGCCACCAAAGGAAAAAGGAAACGCCAGAATCACTGGCCGAACTTGAAGCCTTGTTTCCGTATGAAGTGCACGAAGTTGCGCTGTTGAAGGAGTTATCTGACACCGCGGGGAGTTGGTGGCATCACCTGGATCAGCTTGAATCGGCTTTGAGCCAGCCGCCGGTTACGCGCAAGAATGTGACCACCGAGAACATCATTGCGATTTCCGTCGAGCAAGGGCCAGACCGCTCTGTCGAAGGCCTGAAGCAAACACTTACGGCCATGACCCGGTTTGGCAGAAGCATCGAAGATCAACATGGTGAGTGGTAAGTAAGCCACTCAGCCGAGTAATACCGAATTTACCAAGATAAAGGTTGAACGAATGTCACCATCGTTTTTTGAAATCGTACAGCTGGCCGACGGCGATTACGCCCTGCGCCGCGTTGACGACGATGCAGCACCACTGGTGCGCATTTCTTTTTCGGAAGAGGCCCGGGAGATGATGGACGATCGCGACTTGAGCGTCGCCAAAGCCATGATTGCCGCAGGCATCGAAACGGCCGGCACGGTTGCTCATGATCTTGACTGGGACGACGACGAACACGAGCTCTCCGACTCTCAGCCCCGATATACTCTGCACTGACCAGGATTAGCGGTGACGCAACACCACGCCGTGGCTATCACCCTGCGCCGACGCTTTTTGAAGGGACTCAAAAGCGGAACGACCCAGCTTGTTTGTCCAGAGCACAACCGCATGGCAAGTGCCCGCTCGCAGCGCCCGCTCAGACAGCTGTTGCGCTGAGAACTCCGCGGTTGAGCGCAACACCAGTATTTCAGTGGCGATGATATTGTGCATTTTCTGCCACTTACCAACCAATGACTGGGGCGGATCAATCAGTGCCAACCAGCGTTTTTCCTGATTCAGTTGAGTCAGCATTGGCAGTAGCAGCTGAACATTATCGACCTGACCTTCCGGCAGGATGATTTCCGTCACGTTGCCAGTGGTGGGCTTGGCCTCCCGGACAGAATCTGAGAGTGCACGCTGAGCTCCGGCTCGCCGATGACCCGCAGATATTCCATGAGCGGGAATAACAGCCGCCGACTGGAACGCCATGTTCTGATTGAAGCTCAACTGTTCCATTACTCACCTACCTGCGTTACGCGTGTCTGATGGTTAGTGCAGATCTGATCGACGGATCACACCCACACCAAGGCCTTCGATAAACAATTCTTGCTCAGTCAGATCAATTTCAATCGGCGCAAACTCTTCGTTTTCTGCGATCAGCCATACTTTGGAGCCCTCGCGACGAAACCGCTTCACCGTAACTTCCTCGCCCACTCTCGCCACAACAACCTGTCCGTTATGGACGTCTTGTGTGCTGTGCACGGCCAACAGATCACCGTCGAGTATGCCGATGTCCTTCATGCTCATGCCGCGAACCCGCAACAGATAGTCTGCTGAGGGCGAGAAGAAGCCCGGCAGCAATGAACAATGATCTTCGATGTGCTCCTGCGCCAGTATCGGGCTACCTGCAGCCACCTGACCAATAACTGGCAGCCCGGGGTCTGGCTCAACTTCCGGCAGACGTATGCCGCGACTGGCACCGGGCACCATCTCAATGGCTCCCTTTCTGGCCAGCGCACGCAGATGCTCTTCCGCTGCGTTGGCAGACTTGAAGCCAAGCTCGGCAGCAATTTCCGCACGGGTCGGTGGGTACCCGGTTTCATCGACATACCGCCGGATAATATCCAGCACTTGGGACTGTCTTGCGGTCAGCTTCATGCAATTACTCCGATCAGAACATCCTGGTTTTATATACAGTGATTTGACTATATACAGTGTTTTATCCAGTGTAAAGCCTGCGTGTTATTTTTCTGTCAGGTAGCCGGAGCCTGCGAATCCCTGTGGTAAGGTAAAACTCTTCTCTCTATAAAGGATGCCAATAGCCTATGAACTCAAACCAACGTTGCAAGATGCCGGATCAACTTCGCAATCATGAGGGTGACGAGCGCAGGGTCGGCGTCGAGATCGAGCTCTCGGGCCTCAGCTACGACGAACTGGTTAACCATGCGGCCCGATTGCTTGAGGGCACGCCCGAGCTTGCATCCCGCTATGTAACCAAACTTGAGACCGAGGCCGGCACATTCACTATCGAGCTGGACTCCGATCCGATCAAAGACCTCGATCTGGATGACGACCGCCTGCCGCAGTCTATTCGCGATCTGGGCAACCACGCCATGGACGTCATCGACTTTGCCGCCGAGAAGATTGTTCCACTTGAGATCGTAGGTCCGCCGCTGGCATTCTCTAAAGTGGAGCTCATTGAACATCTGGTTGACGAACTCAGAGAGCTTGGGGCCGAGGGCAGCCGTGAAGCCATCTATTTTGCCTTTGGGCTTCAACTCAACCCGGAACTACCAGATCTGGAGCCCGCCACTCTGGTGCGTTACCTTCAGGCGTTCGCAGCGTTGTATGACTGGCTCAAAGCCCGACATCAAATGGATATCAGCCGCAAGTTCACCACCTATATCGAACCCTGGAGTAGTCGCTATACCGAGAAGCTGATGGCGGACGAATACAACCCGGACATCAAAACATTGATGAAAGACTACCTGCACGACAACCCCACCCGGAACAAGGCGCTGGACCTGCTGCCACTTTTTGCTCATCTGGACCCGGAGTTGCTGGCCGAATATGTAGACGACCCCCGGATCAAAAGCCGCCCCACGTTGCACTACCGTTTACCCGACTGCGACATTGATAATCCCCGGTGGCACTTTTCAACGGTCTGGAACGATTGGGTGGTGCTGGAACAGCTCGCCAACAATCCGGACCATCTGAATTCTCTGAGAGAGTCTTTCCGGCAAGCACAGAAGTTCAGCCTGCGTAACCTCACCCACTCCTGGCGCGAAACCACGGAGCAATGGCTACAACAACACGGTTATGTCTGAGTATCGCGACGCCCCGGAATCTCCCGGGCTGACGATTGGCATCAGCGGGCCGGCCAGGCGCAGCACCACACACAGGCTGATCAGTCTGGGGCTGAGGCTGCACGGTGCCCATACCCATTATATTCGGCCAGGCTCGCACACCGACGTGTCACTGCTGGATGGGTTGGTGTTGTCTGGTGGCACGCACGTGCATCCCAACCGGTATGGTCAACAGCCACAGGTCACCGCGAAATACGACCTGAAAAGGGATGAGACCGACCACCGATTGTTGGATCAAGCTCAACAGCTCAGCCTTCCGGTACTCGGGATCTGCCGCGGCGCCCAATTTATCAATACCTTTCATGGTGGCTCCTTGTGCCAGAACGTCACCCCATTAAGAATGAAAACCCGTCACCGGCCTTTGCTACTGCCCCTGCAAACCGTCCAGTTGGTTCACACCAGCCGACTGGGACGCCTGATGCACAGCACCACTATCGGCGCCAACCGCATTCACAGCCAGGCCATCAAGCAGCTAGGACGGAACCTGAGGGTGACGGCGGTCGACAACGATCTGTTTGTACAGGCGATTGAAAACACCGGCGACCAATGGTTGATGGGGGTTCAGTGGCACCCGGAATACCTGCTGTACCATGCCGGGCACAGGCGGATATTCAGCCATTTTGTGCATGCTGCCCGGGCTCGAAAACTGGAACGACTTGAGAGCCGCACTAACGGGCTCCTGCAACCTGGAGACGACTAATGTCAAAACGAATGCACACGCTGGCGCTGGCCGCTTCACTGATTACAGCATCCGCTTTTTCAACGACGACATTGGCTGGTGAGGTCAGCCTGAGCGGGGAAGGTAGCGTGCGGTACGCGCCTGACAGTGCCCGCCTGCAATTTACCGCAAACGCAGAGCACAACCTGCCGGAGAAAGCGTCTGAGCGTTTGACGGAAACCATGGAACAATGGCGCTCGGCGATCGATACCATGCGTGACCGCCTGGTGGACTACTCTGACGCTAACGTAAACCTGTACACGCGCACCTTGCCAGTTCAGGAGCGTGGCCAGAAGCCTCAACAGGTGGCCGTGGCCAGCCAGACCGTCAGCTTTTCCATCAACGATCTAGAACTGCTGAACCCCCTGCTTGAGCAAGCGCAAAAAGTCGGCCTGCAATACCACCTGGGCGAGCATCAGTTTTTTCATTCCGACGAAGAAAGCCTGCAAAGACAAGCACTGGCCAGAGCCATTGAAGACGCCCGCAGTCGCTGCGAATTTGTCGCCCAGCAACTGAACATGGCCTGCGGGGAGGTGGTCACCATTAACATCAACGGTGGTCACCGCCCAGTCCCCATGATGATGGCGGAGGCAAGAGCCAGCAGCGACAAAGTGTCGAGCATTGGCCCCCGGGAAATCCAGGCCAGCGTGAACGCCACTTTCAAGCTGGACTGAACTCAAAAGTCCCGGGTGTAGAAAATATCAAGGGAGGATGCCAGGCCACTGGCAGCCTCCAGGTAGAAATACCGGCCCAGATCGTAGCGCAGCGCAACGGTAGTGATCGGTTCAAAAATGCCAACACCGTAACGCAGGCTCAACTCATCGGTGATATACCCACTGGCAACTACCGATGCGCCATCGCCAGAACCTTCGGCTTCCAGCGTCAGATTCCGGATGCCCAGTTCATCTCCAATCCCCTGAGTCAACTTGCTGGCCTGCGTCAGCCCGAGCGACAAGGCCGCCTGGCTCATCTGGCCATCGTCGCCTCGCCCCTGGGGCGGGCGCCCCAGGATCACGTAAGACAACGCGTCCGCCTGGGGCATCGAGGGTTCTGAGAACACCTCCGTCTCGGGCGCATTAACCGGCCCACTCAACCGGATTCCAGCGACCACCGAATCTACCCGTCTAATCGCCTCAATGTCGAGGTAAGGCTCGGTCAGTGCACCGACAAACAGGATCCTTGCCCGGCGCAGCTCCAGCTCCTGGCCAAAGGCCTGATACTGACCGTCCACCAGTTGCAGAGACCCACGGGTGTCCATGTCATTACCAATCCTCAGCGTTCCTTGCAGATTGCCGGTGACACCAAAGGCGTCGAAGGTCACTTTGTCTTCCCCGACCACAACGGTCACGTCCATCAACATGCGCCGGATAACGGGCTCTTCTACCTCTACCCCGACGATCACCTCGTCCTCTGAAATCGACACCGCAGACTCCGGAAGGCCGGTGATTTCGATATCGCCCCTTGGCACATCTACCCGCCCGGAGATAGACAGCTCACCAGCCCGGAAGGCAATGGTCAGGTCAGGACCAATCTCTACCTGAGCATAGGGTTCAAGATTTACCGGCAGCCGATCGCCGACGATCGACAGCTCAAACTCCGGCTCCTGCTGCCAGTTCAGAGCTCCGGAAAGCTTTCCACTGCTCCGGTCATTGCTTTTCCAGCGGCCACTGATGTCGGCTGAATCTCCCAGAAATTCCAGCACCAACACAACGTCGTCCATGGGCAACGGCAGTCCCGGATCGTAGATGCGGCCGTTGGTCAGAGCCAGCTCTCCGTCGACCCGGGGCCGTAGCAGCGGGCCGGATAACTGAGCCTCACCATTCACCTGTCCGCTGAGCTCCTCCAGCCCTGCAAACACGGAAGCAAATGCCAGGTCCAGCGACTGCAGACTTAAGCGGCCTTCTATGGGGCGATCTTCCGCCAAAGGATCTACCGACAGATCCGCGGCAAACGTACCCAGTTCCGGGCCCTGCAGCGAGAATGAAAATTCAGCATTCTCCGGCTTCAAGCGGGCATCCAGTGTCAGGGTGTCATGGTCCAGGCTCTGCCATTCATCAATGACCAGAAACTCAAACGTGCCGCTGCCTGCATCCAGGGTGATCCGGCCATCCGGGCCGGCATCGGTCAAAGACAGGTTCACGTCGGCGTTCAGGTAGGCATTCCAGTTGAAGGTCTCAGGGAAAAGCGGCTCAAGCGCCACGGTCGGGAACTGGCGGATTTGATAGGCAATACGGGGATCTGGCCACAGTTGCTGCTGCTCCGCACACACCGAGCTGTCTTGCCAGCGCCAGCAATTGGCACCGAAACTCACCGTACCGTCCTCGCCGTAAGCCAAATCTGCCGGCGACTCAAGCCGCCAGGTCTGGTCTGGCCCACGGATATCGATTTCGCCCCGGGACAAGAGACCTTGCCAGCCATCCCAAGCCTCAGAGATCGCACCGGTAAAGACCATCAGCACATTGGCTTCAGTATGATTCACCGCCACCGACAGCTCATGATCCTCGCGCGTCCCACCCAGCTGGAGTGTAACTTCCTCAAGCTGCTGCTCGGCCGCACTCACCTCCCGGACCACCAGTGACCCGTCGATCACACTACCCCTGGCCAGGCCGGCATCCAAATCAATCGCCCCAACTTGCAGCAGGTCCTGCCAGGCAAGCCCGCGGCCAGTCAATGTCGCGCTTGCCGTTGGGTCCTGAATAGTGCCGCCAACACTCAGCTCTGCGGCAAGGTCTCCCGCCAACCCAGCCACAAACACACCTGGGTCTGGCAGCAAGATCGAGAGTTCGCCGGCCAGTTCCCGGCCATAGCGGCCCTGCCCTTGTACGCGGTTGCCACCCACAACCAGCGCCAGATTGCTCAGGGTCCAGTCATTACCATCGCTGTCAATCTCGCCGCGGGCCTGCGCATCCTGATCCTGCCAGCGGCCCTGGAGATTCCAGTCAGCCGACACTATGGGCAGGCCATCGGGCTGGAGTTGGCCCTGACTGTTAACCTCACCGTTCAGGCTGGCTTCCAGCATGGGCACCCAATAACCGGGATTGAACTGATCGAGCACCAGTGCCGCGGTCCACGCCAACGTCTCCGAGAATTGGAGCTCCGCATCACCAGACAGTGAACCGGCACCCGTGGTCATCGCCAACTGGCTGATGCGCACGGCCTGATCGTCGCCGTCAAGCCCGGCACTCAGCTCAGCCTCGCCCAGGGGGCCGGCCACTGAGGCCTGCAGATCAGCCTGGTAACGGTCATCCTGATAACTGGCCTGCCCCTGCAAACGTTCCAGCGACACCGGCGGCGCCTCAAGCCCGGGCACCAAGGTGTGCCAGGGAAAGCGCTCCAGCAGAAGGTTGATATCGGCCGAAATACCACCGGTCCAGGAGGCCATACCTTGCACTTCCAGAGTGCCAGGGCCAACACCGGATGGTTGCGCCGGGCCGGTCATGGACAACAACAGATCGGTTACCTGCTCAGTCGTGACCAACCCACTGACCGACGTCTGTATCGCCCCTTCCGTGCCCGGCAGCGTGGCCCGGCTGGCCGTCCGGAATCCGTCCGCCAGAGAGCCGTCCAGGCTCAAAGTCCAATCCTGCAAGGTGAGTGTTTCAGGCAAATCACCGTGGGCAAGAAAACGGGAAGACTCGAGCCTGATTGTCGCCGGCAACTGGCTATCCAGCGGCTGCAATTCACCTCGGAGCCGGGCATCCAGATAGCCCTGGCTTGCGCCCCTCAGGCGCACATCCCTTACACTGCCCCCAAGGTTGAGAGAGAGCTGCCAGTCATCACCAGAGGGCGGCGGCAGCCAGACTTCGACGTCTATATCCAGTGGCCAGTCACCGCGCATATCAGCACGCCCCTGCGCGGTTACCCGAATGTCATCCAGCTGATACAGCGCATGTTCGAGTTCCAGACTCGACCCGGAAGCCCGGGATCTGAGCTCAAAGCGCTCCCATATGAGGCTGTCGTTAACCGTCAGGCTGCCAAGCGCAACATCACCAACCACCACCGCCACCGGCAGATTCACCCTGGGCAGGCTGATGTCGCCGCCCGCCTCTGCCTCGCTATCAGAGGGCTGAAGGGTCACCGCGATGCGATCGGCCTTGAGAGTATCCAGGCACAGGGTTTTCTCGAACAGACAGCTGGGCGACCAATCCACTTCCGGAGCCTCAACCATCACACCGACACCGTAGCCCTGCCACGTCAGACGTTCGGCCTGCCATTGGCCGAGCAACGAACCCTGATCGGCCTCGGTCTGCAGCCCCGGAATCTGATCAATGGTCCAGGCAGTGCCGGTTTCGGTGTGTAAAGCTGCCAAAATCAGCCCGGCAAGCAACAGTGGCAGCAACAGAACCACTGCCAGTGCGACCAGTAGCCAGAACCACCAGCGCCTGCGCAGCGGCTTCCGGTGCCGCTCTGGCGCACCTTGATCTTGCCTGGGGGACTGCGGGGATTGATCGGTCACAGCTCAGGCCCCATCGAAAAGTGAATACGCCAGCCGCCGCCAAACTCCTCATCCAGCCCCTTGGCAATATCCAGCCGCAGGGGCCCGACCGGGCTCACCCAGCGGATACCCATACCCACGCCGGTGGCGAGCGGGTCAAAAACGTCATCAACTGCGTTTCCGTGGTCCACAAATCCGGCAATGCGCCAGTTTCTGACAAATTCATATTGATACTCCAGTCCGCCCACCAACTGATAGCGGCCGCCAATAGATACGTCGTTGGCATCGCGGGGCGACAGGGTTTCATAGCCATAGCCCCGGACGCTCTGATCACCGCCGGCGAAAAATCTAAGCGACGGAGGCACATCCGAAAAGCTGTTGGTGGCCACGCCGCCAAAATTAAAACGGGTCAAAAATCGGTGGTTGTCTGCCAGGGTATAGAGACCCCTGGCCAGAACGTTGACATGAAGTATGTCCGCATCCGAGATAACGGCCCGATGAGCGCCAGTCACGTCAAACTGAAGCCGATAGCCTCTGGAAGGGTCCAGCGGTGAATCCGCCTGCAGCTTGGAATAACTTAACCCCGGCAACAGCAGACTGGAGTTGCTTCGTTCCTCCTCACCAATGCGAAAGCGCTCACCTTCCCAACGAATCGACAACACCTGCATCCAGCCAGTGTCGAGTTGGTGTCGCCACTGTTGGCCCAATGTCAGTCGTTCGGAGTCGACATCCTCAATGTTTTCCCGCTGATAACCGGCACCCAGCCGCAACGAATCGGTCATGGGCGGATCCAGCGGCAGTTCATACCAACCGCTGATATTCTGACGAAGCTCTGAAAGCTCTGTTTCCGCGCCGCGACGGTGCCCCATCGGATTGGTGTAATGCTCGCGCCAGTTGCCCCGCAAACGCGGGCCAACGTCCGTTGAAAACCCCACACCGGCGCCTATGGATCTGGGTGGCCTGGGCGTCAGCCCAATGTCGACAGGAATCACGCCGTCCTCGGCACGATTCGGAGAAGCATCAATATCGACACCGGAAAAATAGCCGCTGTTTGAGAGATCGCTGTTCAGCCTGGCAACTTCATCCGCATGAAACGGTATACCGGATTCAAAGGTGACGAAACGATCCAGCAAATCCTGATCAAATCCATGGCCTTCCAGAAACGTTACAGAACCCAAGCGATATCGCTCACCGGTTCGATAGTGCAAAGTAATGTCGGACTGGTTCTGCGCCGGGTCGACTTCCAACCGGCGGGTCACAAACTCGCCGTCAAAATACCCCAGACGGCTGGCTCGATTCTGAATTGCCTGGCGCAGCGCGTTGTAGCGCCCGTGATGCAGAATGTCGCCCTCGGCTGGTTGCGCGGGTATCTGACTCATAAATTCCGGGTCTTCGCCCCCAGGGCCCTCAATCTTTACATCCCGGGTGCGAATAGTCACCGGTTGTCCCGGTTCCACCGTCAGAATCAGCTCTGCGAGCTCGTCGTCAGATTCAACCACCTCCCAGCTGATCACCGGATTGTAATAGCCCAACGCCCGGATGGATCTCTCGACCTGGGCAATCGCAGTCGGCGCATAACGCCTTAAGCCATCCGCCGTTCGCCCATCCACCTCACCCACAAAAACACGGGCGTTGTCCCGAAGATCGCTGTGGTCGCCTTCGACATTTACCCGCACCTGAGTGCCATGGCTGCTGGACGCATAGAACAACGCCACCATCCCTAGCAACTTCAAGCTCTTTTTCGTGTAATTTCCGGCTGACAGCATGTGGCGAACTGGTTTCCCCAACGGGTTGAGTCATGAATCCCTGAAAACAGGGATGAGAGTTTACCGATAGCCTGCAAGGGGATCCAAGCCTGACGAAACAAAACCTACTGATCCCCAACGCCCCGGTCATCCTGACAGTCGTGCTCTCACCAGAAATAGGCTAACCTGTCAGAGACTTATGTTGATTCTCCGCCCCGTAACCAGGTACCCCGGATGCTCAGGATTAATCGCGAAAACCTCCGATCCAGCCATCAGATGATCTGGTTCCTCATTGATTTTCTGATGTTGGGCCTCCTGATAATCAATCTCTCATTCATCATCTGGGATTCAATCTATAACTTCGTGGCGATCCAGAATCTTCTGGAAGCCCACCTGCCCGCGGTCAACTCGGCTTACAAGCCGATACATGAAAACTTCATTTTCTTCGATCTTATTTTCGTATCGATCTTTCTGTCCGAGTTTTTCCTTAGATGGGGATACTCCGTCAAGGCCAAGATCTATGACCGCTGGTACTTCTATCCGTTCATTCACTGGTATGACCTGGTAGGCTGCATTCCTGTCGGAAGTCTTCGTTTTTTGCGGATTCTCCGCGTTATCTCCATCATCTACCGGCTCCATCAGTACAAGATCATCGACGTTACCAGCTCACGCCTGTACCGCTTTGTCATGTTCTATTACGACGCCTTCATGGAGGAATTGTCTGACCGAATTGTACTGAAAGTACTGAGCGGCGTTCAGGAAGAGGTGAAACGGGGCTCGCCGCTGGTTGAGCGCATCCAGAACGACATTCTGTACCCGCGCAGGGGCATGCTGTCTGACTGGTTATCCGAAAGAGTCGCACTGGCGGCCCAACATGGTTACGTCCCCAACCGAGGCGCGTTACGGGCCTACCTTGAACATCGGGTAGACAACGCCTTGAAACAGAACCTGGAGCTATCACGCCTGAAGTATTTGCCGGTGGTTGGCCCCACCATCCAGGACACCCTGGAAAATGCCGTAGGCGACATCGTTGCCAATGTGATCCACCAGATTCTGGAAGACCTTGCCTCGTCTTCCAACCATGCGTTTATCGAGGATATTGTGAACGTGTTTCTGCCGGAGCCCGGCGAGGAAGTTGCAGATGACGAGGAAACTCAGGCCTTGATAAACCTGACTCTGGAGGTGATTGATGCCGTCAAGGATCAGGTGCGGGTGAAGCGGTGGCGGGAGGAGCTTCCGTAATTCGACACCACCGCCCCGAGCGCGCGCGGGGCCCCGGCTCCAACTCAGAGCTTCCGGATAATTGCCTCACACAACTGATTCTGATTGAAGCCGCTCCCTTTTATGGTCAAGTCGGCGTAGCGCGTGTAGAGCGCGAAACGCTCCTCGAACAACTCCGCCAGAGTCTGGTTTGGTCGCCGGGAAATGCCCCTGAGACTGTAATCACCAATGCGTTGCACCACCACATCCAGAGAGATATCGAGGAACACCACGATACCATTCTGCTTGAGGTGGTTCATCGCCGAATCGCTGTAGACCGCGCTTCCGCCGGTGCTGATGACCTGGTTCTTAACATTCAGCCCCAACAGCACCTGCTCTTCTATCTGGCGCAGTGCAACGTAACCGTCGTGATCGACTATGTCCTGAAGTGTGCGGCCCGATCGCTCCTGGATCAGCAAATCGGTATCGATAAATCCCATGCCAAGACGTTTGGCAACCAGCACCCCGATGGTGCTTTTACCACTGCCCGGCATACCGATGAACACCAGATTGCGGGACTGTTGCGCTGTAATCACGCGCGATCCTCTGCGGCATGACAAGCCGCTGCGGTGAACAGCACGTCGGTGGAGGAATTAAGCGCGGTTTCGGTGGAATCCTGCACTACACTGATCACAAAACCGATCGCCACCGCCTGCATGGCCACCTCGGTAGGAATGCCGAACAGGCTGGTCGCCAGAGGGATCAGCAGCAAAGACCCGCCGGCCACCCCTGAAACACCACAGGCGGCCACAGCAGAAACCACACACAGCAGCAGGGCTGTGGGGAAGTCTACCGGTATACCTAGTGTATTGGCTGCGGCCAGAGTGATCACCGAGATGGTAATGGCCGCACCGGCCATGTTGATGGTGGCGCCCAGCGGGATGGAAATTGCATAGGTGTCCGGATCCAGCTTCAGGCGATCGCAAAGATTGAGATTGACCGGGATATTGGCCGCCGAACTCCGGGTGAAGAAAGCCGTAATGGCACTGCCCCGCAAACAGGTGAATACCAGCGGATAGGGGTTGCGGCGGGTGTGCAGAAAGACAATCAACGGGTTGGTCACCAACGCCACAAAAAGCATACAGCCAACAATAACCGCCAACAGGTGGCCATATTCAAGCAACGCCGCCATACCCGACTCCGCCAGCGTATTGGCCACCAGGCCAAAGATCCCCAGAGGAGCAAACCGGATAACCACCCGGACAATACCGGTGATCGCTTCGGACAAATCGTTCAGAACCGCTTGCGTGGTTCCGCCAGACTGACGCAGCATCACCCCCAGACCAATCGCCCAGGCAAGAATGGCAATAAAGTTCGCTTCCATCAGGGCAGTCACCGGGTTAGTCACCACGCTCAGGACAAGATTCTGCAGAATCTCCACAATACTCCCTGGCGGATTACCACTCACTTCCGGCACATCCAGGGTCAGCTCAGTGGGAAACGCAAAGCTGGCCACCACGGCCACCACCGCCGCTAACAAGGTGCCAATCAGATACAACAGCAAAACCCCGCGGATGTGCGTTGGCTGCCCCTTCTGGTGCGCCGCAATGGCCGCCGCCACCAGCACAAACACAAGAATCGGCGCTACCGCTGTCAGAGCAGCGATAAACAATTGGCCAAGCAGTGACACAGACCCAGCGGCCTGTGGCGAGATCAAGGCCAGTAGCACACCAGCAATAATGCCCACGGTAATCTGGGGAATCAGCCCCATGTGGAGCAAAGGGCGGAGGAAAGCGGGCAGCCGGCTGGACATGTACAAGCTCCTGTGTGAGTTGACTAAGGGGCCGACCACCAGGCGAGCAAACCTATCGGCGACCTTCAAATCGACAAAGCGTGTTTTTTTGAATACGGAAAACAAAAAAGGCAGACCAGTGCCTACTGGTCTGCCTTTTTCTTATATGGTAGCGGGGGCAGGATTCGAACCTACGACCTTCGGGTTATGAGCCCGACGAGCTACCAGACTGCTCCACCCCGCATCAAACTGGTTGTTTACCGGGCTACCCCGATCAACGAGGTGCGTATATTACGGCGTGGATCTGGGCCTGTCAAAGGAAATCTCGAGATTCCCGTCACTTACCGCTCCAGAATCGCGGTAACACCCTGCCCGCCAGCGGCGCAGATAGAGATCAACCCGCGGCCACTGCCCTTTTCCTCAAGCAGCTTGGCAAGAGTCGCCACAATGCGACCACCCGTGGCCGCAAACGGGTGGCCGGTGGCCAGACTGGAGCCGTTTACATTCATTTTAGCCCGATCGATACGACCAAGCGGCTTGTCCAGACCCAGGCGCTCTTTGCAAAAACCGGGGTCTTCCCACGCCTTCAGTGTTGACAGAACCTGCGCGGCAAACGCTTCATGGATTTCGTAAAAATCAAAATCCTGCAAGGATAGCCCGGCCTTTTCCAGCATGCGCGGTACCGCGTAGGCCGGTGCCATCAACAATCCTTCTTTCTTATCGACAAAGTCGACGGCAGCCACTTCAGAGAAGGTTAACCACGCCTTGACCTCCAGGTTGTTGGCTTTCGCCCAGTCTTCACTGGCCAGCAAGACACACGAGGCACCATCGGTAAGAGCCGTACTGTTGGCCGCCGTCATGGTGCCGTTTTCGCGGTCAAAGCAGGGCTTGAGCGTGGCCAGCTTTTCAAGGGTAGTGTCCGGGCGCAAAATATTGTCTTTCTCCAGGCCCGCCATTGGGGTAATCAAGTCGTCGAAAAAACCTTTTTCGTAGGCTTTCGCCAGCTTCTGGTGGCTTTCCAGTGCCAGGCGATCCTGCTCTTCACGGGGAATGCTCCACTCTTTGGCGGTAACCTGACAATGATCCCCCATGGACATTCCGGTGCGCGGCTCGCCGTTTTCGGGAATTTCCGGCACCAGGTGACCAGGCCGGAACCGACCCAGAATTTTCAATCGCTCGGTCGCGGTTTTCGCACGATTGAGATCCAGCAGAATTTTCCGCAGCCCTTCACCAACGCCGATCGGCGCGTCCGACGTGGTATCGGTTCCGCCGGCGACACCGCAATCAATCTGACCCAGAGCAATCTTGTTGGCCACCAGAATGGCCGCCTCAAGACCCGTTCCGCAGGCCTGCTGAATGTCGTAGGCGGGAGTTTCCGGCGCGAGACCACAACTGAGAACGGCTTCGCGGGTCAGGTTAAAGTCACGGGAATGCTTGATAACTGCACCGGCTACCACTTCACCCAGCCGCATTCCCTGGAGGTTGTAACGATCAACCAGACCACGCAGAGTAGATGTCAGCAATTCCTGGTTACTGATTTTGCTGTAAGCGGTGTTGGAACGGGCAAACGGCGTACGGTTGCCACCGACTACCGCTACACGGCGAATGCCCGGCGGTTTTTTTATGGAACCCGAAGCGGCTTTTGAACCGGACCGGGAAGTTTTGGGTGCCTGTGCCATAGCGGGTTATCCCTTTGGTGATTCTCTTGGATGGATTAATCTTGTTAACACGAAGTCTAGCGTTTAATGCCAGTCTCTCATTGGCAAGTCTGACAACGCCATAACTGCGTTGAGTCAATCCATTAGCTGGCAGAATCCTTACCCTTTAGGCTATTTCATACTCAACAGCACTCACAAGGAAGAATCCATGTCTGATCTCTACCTGAAACTGGTCAATACCCCCGTTGGCAAAACCGCCGCACAATCTTTGGGCCTGCCCTCCCCCGCGCCGTTGAAGCGTCTGAAGCGGGTAGACCAACCGTTTATTGAAGGGAATGTTCTGGTCGGTGCCGGCCCGGGCGCCAAAGCGGCTGCTACCGTTGGCTCCATTCTTGGTGCCAGCCCTGCCACTTTGCTGCACGCCAGCGGCCAGCCGTCTCTGGCCGATTCGGCCCTGACCGGCAACAAAGCCAAAGCCGTGGATTTGACCAGCGAAGTCGAGGGTAAGTTTTCTGCCCTGATATTTGACGCTACCGGACTGAAAGGTCCTCAGGATTTGCGGGCTTTATATGACTTCTTCCACCCCACCATCCGCAAACTGGCCGCCAACGGTCGCGTTCTGGTGATTGGGCAAGATCCCCACACCTGCCGAAAAGCACCCCAGGCGGCTGCCCAGCAGGCGCTGGAAGGTTTTGTTCGCAGTGTGGCCAAGGAAGTTGGCAAGAAAGGCTCAACAGCCAACCTGCTGTGGATGGCGCCCAATGCCGACAACCAGCTCGACTCGAGCGTTCGATTCTTCCTGTCAGCTCGCTCGGCTTATGTGTCTGGCCAGGTGGTTCGGATTGGTAAAGCAGACGTGGCCAAGGCAAGCAACCCGGTCGCACCGCTGGCTGGCAAGGTCGCCCTGGTGACCGGCGCATCCCGCGGCATCGGCGCCGCCATCGCCGAGACCCTGGCCCGGGACGGTGCCACAGTGATTGGCCTCGACATTCCGGCGGTTATGGCCGACCTGCAAAACGTGACCGATGCCATCAAAGGCAAGGCCCTGGCTTGCGACATCACCGACGAGAAGGCTCCCAAGATGATTGCCGACTTTATTGCCAAGGAAACCGGCGGGGTGGACCTGGTGATTCACAATGCGGGTATCACGCGCGACAAAACCCTGGGCAACATGCCAGAGCATTTCTGGGACATGACCATCGCGGTCAACCTGACCGCCGAAGAGCTGATCGACGAAGAACTGATGCACCGCGAGCTGCTCCGTAATAACGGTCGCATCGTATGCATTTCTTCCATCAGCGGCATTGCCGGCAACTTTGGCCAGACCAACTACGCCTGCGCCAAGAGTGGCGTGATCGGTTATGTCGAAGCCATGGCCAAGCAGCTAAAGAACGGCATCACAATCAACGCCATCGCCCCGGGCTTTATCGAAACCCAGATGACGGCGGCCATGCCTTTCACCATTCGAGAGGCGGGTCGGCGCATGAACAGCCTTTCACAGGGCGGCTTACCGGTAGACGTTGCCGAGGCTATCGGCTGGTACTGCAGCCCGGCGTCTGCCGGTGTGAACGGCAACGTAGTGCGTGTTTGCGGTCAGTCTCTGATCGGCAAATAGCCATGCTCGCACAACTAAAGGCTGGGCGCAGGTTGCGCCTGCGCCTTTTGTTGCTGCTTCAGGACGATGACTTTCGGGCAGACAAAAAAAAGCAGATCCAATGGATCTGCTTTTTTTCAAATCTGGTGGGTGGTGAGGGGATCGAACCCCCGACCCTCGCCTTGTAAGGGCGATGCTCTCCCAGCTGAGCTAACCACCCTGGAAAAAGTGGCGGAGCGGACGGGACTCGAACCCGCGACCCCCGGCGTGACAGGCCGGTATTCTAACCAACTGAACTACCGCTCCGCATTGATTCAGCTTTCCTGAATCTGGACCAGAAATTTCTGGCCAACTGCTTTGGAAATGGTGGGTGGTGAGGGGATCGAACCCCCGACCCTCGCCTTGTAAGGGCGATGCTCTCCCAGCTGAGCTAACCACCCACTTTGCGCTTTACTATTCTTCAAGCTCAAAGCAGCCACTCGTTACGCTTCTGGCGCTTGTTGACTCAGCAGTGCTGCATCAACCAAGTGAGACGCGCATTTTAAGCATTTCGCTCACAGAGTCAAATGTTTTCCGGAAATTTGCTGATATTTTTCTGACACTCGGAAGACTGCATATTTATTAATCAAAATCAGCGGCTTGAGCCTGTTTCTTGACACCGGGAAAGGGCCGCACCACGCCACGCTTGTGCCCGGCCTGCTCGGCCTTGCTTCGCAATGACAACTCACTGACCTGAGCCCGACGCTCACCGGGTATGGCCTGGTCTGCCAGCGACCGATTGAGATCATCCAGCTTTGCCCTGACATCCCGCCAGGACTCCTCAAGGTAAGGCGTTACTTTACCCGCAATCTTTTCAATCCGAAGTACCACATCATCTTTAAGCGACATTGTTTTTATCTCACTGCAGCCAGTCTACTCCAGTGTAGTCAACGCTGACTCAGAAAATCCACCAGCCACCACCAGATTCCGCCTCACGGCGCTGCTTTCGCTCCGCCTCCAGCTGAGCATAGTCTTGCTCTAACGTCTCCAACTTCTGGTCAGTTTCAAGGGGCACCGTCGGCCCGCCGCCAAACGGCCAAAACCAGGAGGTTTCTTCATACCGGCCTTCCTGCTTCAGCCTTTCGAGCTCCAGCTCACGCTCCTCCGCCAGTTCGGCTTTGCGTTTCTCGTAATCCACATCTTCATTAACCTCAACAATCGAGGTCGCGGCATGATTAGGTGCCAACAGATCACTGTTCAGAAACAGCGTGGAAACAATCTGATCCGATTGCATCGCATAGCTGCGGGTGACCAGCTGCAGATTACCAGAGGCCAGTGGGTGCTCCGGATCCAGATCCGGATGACGAACCTCCGGCTCCGTCAGCTCGTTGTACCGGAGGTAATAGATGTTGCCGGCCTCAACCTCCAGGGTGGCATCAGCAATCATGCTCAGACTGAAGGAGTTCAACCCCTCAAGCCCCAATAGTGGCCGGCGCATGGCGATATGGCGCTCACCCGGCTTTACCTCAAGCCAGGTGAAACTGTTGTTGCGGATATTGAAGTAGTGCTTGTCATCGATATACACGCTGGGCGATTCGATTTCATCAGCCGCCCACTGAGAATGGGGACGGTAGAAATAAAGGAGGGCGTTGCGCTGGTCCCAGGCATCAGAATCGATATGCACAAAATCGTGGCCAGACACCGGGTGCAGGAAGCCCCCCACACTCTTACCAATGGACTGGTAAATGGTACAACCAGACAACGCCACCACGCAGATCAACGCGATGGCATTTTTCAGGAAAGGCACTCGGATTTTCATTCTTATGTACTCTTCATCCCTATCGAGTTGGCTGATGATAACAACTGCCAACCAACAGAAATGAGAGCTACCGCAAGGGCTGAATACAAACCGTTACATTCAACCTTGCTACCGTATTGGCACCCTAACGGGCAGACACCTCCGAGCGCAATTGATTCACTTCTTCAGACAGCCGGACCAACCGGGACGTGAGTTGCGACCGCGACGAATCAACTGCATCCACAGTCCGCTTCAAATCAGAAAGCTGATCTCGCAGAGCCTGCACATCACCACCGCCGGCCATGGAACCCAAGTCCCGCTGCAAGGCAGAAATCTGACTCTCCAGACCGCTGATCGTTAGCTGCTGCTCCTGCTCAAATCGCCGAATCCGGCTATCCACCACCTGATCAACATTACCAACCTGCTCGCCAAGACGGGTCAACTGACCCGCGGCCTCCTGATCGGCCTGCTCCAGTGCGGCGACAGAACCATCAAGCCGCTGAGTCAACTGGGCTAAATCCCCGGACAGTGATGAGCGAGCCTGCTCAACCGTCGTTTTCAGGTCAGCCATCGACTTATCCGCTTCAACAAACTGACCATCCAGCCCTGAAAGCCGCTGCTGATGCTCGTCCAGGCGCTTCTTGTTGCGCTCATTCGCAATCACCCACAACTTGCGGATCTCACTGTCGGCCGCATCCAGCCTCTCATTGTTGCTTGCAATCTTTTCATCCAGAGACGCACCCCTCTCCTGCAGCGACTCCCCGGTTTCTGACAGCTCGCCCTCAAAACGCGCCAGCGCAAGCTTACTCTGCCGCGCCCAGTAATCAGCCTCTTCCAGCTGCCCTTCCAGAGCCTGAATCCGGGTTTCCTGAGCGTACCAGCCCGCACCAGCGCCGGCGGCCACCACCAGCAACAACACCCAAACCAAAACCGAGCTCCCTCCATTACCACCACTGCCGGCAGACTTCGGGGCTTTGGGCGGCTTCGGCGGCTTGACTGGCTTGTCCTGTTTCACTGATGACGCTTTCTTCTGCCCTTCGGGCTTGTTGCGCTCGGCACCCCCGATGGGTGGTTCAGCTCTCAGCTCATCGTCGTCCGGGCGGATGGGTTCCATTACAACTCCTGAGTATGGATGGCAAAAACGTTAATCCGGATAATACCTGCACTTGAACGCGGGTTGAAATGAACCCTTATAAAGATTGGCCAGAGTACACCGTTGTCTGTGTTGCATGGCCAGTAGGCAAAACATACAATGGCCGGCTTTCCAATTATCTCAGGACAGTTGCATATGCAGCCGCTTGTAGGACTGATCATGGGCTCGAAATCCGACTGGCCCACCATGGAACACGCCGCCGATATGCTCGACAAACTCGGCGTACCCTACGAAACCCGGGTAGTCTCCGCCCACCGCACCCCCGACCTGCTTTTTGACTACGCCAAGACCGCTTCGGATCGCGGCCTTAAAGTCATCATCGCAGGCGCCGGCGGTGCCGCACACCTGCCGGGAATGGTTGCCTCCCAAACCTCCCTGCCGGTGCTGGGCGTACCCGTTCAGTCCAAAGCCCTGAACGGCTTGGACTCACTGCTGTCTATCGTACAGATGCCCGGCGGCATCGCCGTCGGCACCCTGGCCATCGGCAAAGCCGGCGCAACCAACGCGGGCCTGCTGGCGGCGCAGATTATTGGCACGTTTGATGACAAAGTTCGTGGCGCTGTTGACGAATTCAGATCTACCCAAACACAAACGATTCTGGACAATCCTGATCCCAGGGATCAGTGAATCCCCCTGACCAGGTTTCGGTGAGCAGGTTGGGGAAGGCTTTCCAAAACTGTTGAGGGCCAGGGACGGCCCGAAACAAGCGCACATGGATGTGCTCGTAGCGTGTTTTGGAAAGCCTTCCCCAACCTGCCCGCTCCTCGGAAGCAGATCACAGCAGGAGTTACCAAATGAGAATTGGTGTACTAGGCGCAGGCCAACTCGGGCGCATGCTTGCCCTCGCCGGATACCCGCTGGCTAAAGACTTCGTGTTCTACGACATGTCTGGCAGCCCCAGCGCCGGGCTCGGTGAAGTCATCATCGACCGGGACGGCCAATATCTCGAAGACTTCCTGTCTCGGGTAGACCGCGTCACCTACGAATTTGAACACCTGCCCGTAGACGTAGCAGAAAAACTGGCCAAACGCACCACTGTGCATCCCAGCCCGCGCGCACTGCAGGTCTGTCAGAACCGGGAAGCTGAGAAAACCCTGTTCGGCCTGCTAGGCATTCCAACCCCCGAGTGGAAAGTGGCTGACAGCGCCGAATCCCTGAGAGCCGCTGCAGAAGCACTGGGCTGCCCGGTCGTCGCCAAATCCATCACCGAAGGCTACGATGGCAAAGGCCAGGCCGTCCTGAAAACACCGGATGACGCCGATGCCGCCTGGTCGGGCATCGGACACCCCAGAGTCATCGTCGAAAAATTTGTTAATTTCCGACGCGAAGTCTCCATCATCGCTGTGCGCGGCGAAGACGGCGACGTTGCCTTCTACCCCATCGCCGAAAACACCCACCATGATGGCATCCTGCGCTATTCCATCGCGCCTGCACCGGGCCTGGAGCCTCACGTTCAGCAAGACGCCGAAAAATACATCAAGGCATTACTGAACGAATTAGACTACGTGGGCGTACTGACATTAGAGCTGTTTGAAACCGCAGAAGGCCTGGTCGCCAACGAAATGGCACCCCGAGTGCACAATTCTGGCCACTGGACCATCGAAGGCGCCATGACCAGCCAGTTTGAAAACCACATACGAGCCGTCAGTGGCCATGCCCTGGGCAATGTTCAGGCACGCGGGCTCAGTTGCATGATCAACATCATTGGCGAACATGGTGACATTGAACGTATTCTGGAACTGCCTTACGCCCACGTTCATCTTTATAACAAGGGTGAACGACTGGGGCGTAAACTGGGGCACGTGAACATCCTGGCAGACAGCTACGAAGAGCTGGTTTGGCGAGTCAGAAACTGCGCGCAGTTTCTGCCCGGCAGCCCCGAGTTTAAAAGCACGCTCACAACAAGGGGTTGATTTAGCTTAAATCGCCCCTATATTGCTGTGACGTACATTCATATAAACCGAGAGACAGGGAGAACGACCTCATGGCATTTGAACTTCCCGCACTGCCTTATGAAAAGAACGCACTGGAACCGCACATTTCCCAGGAAACCCTGGAATACCATTACGGCAAGCACCACCAGACTTACGTAACCAAGCTGAATGGCCTGATTGATGGCACAGACAACGCCAGCAAATCGCTGGAAGACATTATCAAGAGTGCCAGCGGCCCGCTGTTCAACAACGCAGCCCAGGTGTGGAACCACACTTTCTACTGGAACTGCCTGAGCCCGAACGGTGGTGGCGAGCCAACTGGCGCAGCCAAAGAAGCCATCGAAAAAGCGTTCGGCTCGTTCGAAGAATTCAAAAAAGAATTCAACGACAAAGCCGCCAACAACTTTGGCTCTGCCTGGACCTGGCTGGTCAAGAAAGCTGACGGCAGCGTAGCCATCGTCAATACCAGCAACGCGGAAACCCCGCTGACCGGCGCTGACAAGCCTGTGCTGACCGTCGACGTTTGGGAACACGCCTACTACATCGACTACCGGAACAGCCGCCCGAACTATCTGGAAGCTTTCTGGAATCTGGTCAACTGGGATTTCGTGAACGAAAACCTGGCCTGATCAAACAGCGGTATCTGGTGGTGACTTTGGTCTCCACCTGAACAAACGCCCGCCCGGGAAACCTCGCGGGCGTTTGTGTATCTGAACGCGACGAAACCACTACAAATCGAAACACGCTAGCCCATGATTCTTTGAAAAAATCAGCCATACTCCATGCAGTTGCCAAAGATCTGAACCATACTGCTTCAAGTAGGGTATTTCATTAAGGCAACCACAAAACAATTCGGACAAACGAGCCACCAGACATCGAAATGCGAAAAGCCTTCGAAGTTGAAAACCACCTTGGATACCGGATACTGCGCTGGGTTCTTCTTGTCGCCCTGTTGACCGGCATCGTGGTCAGCACGGTTCAGGTGGTACTCGACGCAAAGCGGGTATCCGATGAACTGGAACGTCAGGCTACCCAAACCATAGCCATGGTGCGTGATGCTGCCACGCAAGCGGTATTCAGCATCGACGACACTCTGGCCCAGCAGGTGGTTGATGGTTTGTTTGCGCTCGAGCCCATCCACCTGGCTCGAATTTCCCACCCGGACGGCGACCAGCTCGGCAGTCGGCTGCGACCACTTCAGGACCGAGCTTTCCGGCCAATCACCGACCCCATTTTTGGCAGCGTCCGGGAGTACCGCGAAAGCCTGCACCGAGGCACCAACGCCAACATCATCTATGGCTACCTGGAAGTCCAGTACGATACCGCTCCAATCGCCGAAAACTGGCTTAACCGAGCGCTAATCACGTTCGGTTCCGGTATCGCGCTAGCGCTGATACTCGGCCTTGCTCTCTTTGTCGTATTTTATTTACTGCTAACCCGCCCCTTGCTGCGCATCGTTCAATCGGTTCGAAAAGTCGATCCCGACCGTCCCGATGACCGACTCATTTCAATTCCGGATGGCCATCGCGCTGACGAACTCGGGCTTTGGGTCAATGCAACCAATAATTTACTGGTGTCCATTGGCGACAGCCAAAAAAAGCATCGGGAAGCCGAAGATCGCGTCAGCCAACTCTCTAGATATGACACGCTCACAGGCTTGCCGAGTCGCGATGCCTTTATAGAAGACCTTCAAACCGAAATTGTGAACGCTTGTGACAGCCACAGCACTTTGGCTTTAATGGTGTGCGGCATTGATGACTTCAAATCGGTAAACGAACAGTGCGGTTTTCGTACCGGAGACACCATACTGCAAACCGTGGCCAGCCGGCTCACCGCCAACCTGCCGTCGGATCGATTCAGAATCGCCCGTCTTGGAAGCGACCAGTTCGTGATTCTCGAAAAGCAACTCCGTGACGGCTTCCAGGCAGCAGAGACAGCAGAAAAATTGCTCGCCAGTTTTGCAGTGCCGGTCAATGCCGGCAATCATCGCATTTCCATGTCCGCCACTCTTGGAATCGCGCTTTTTCCATCAGATGCAGATCAGGCTGACCGGCTATTGCAAAGCGCTGAACAAACCATGGCTCTTGCTAAACAGAATAGCCACAACCATTTCCAGTTTTACGTGGCCAGTATTGATCAGGAAATCCGTGAACGAAAGCAACTGGAAAAAGACCTGAATAATGCACTGATCAATCACGAGCTCTATTTGGTCTATCAACCACAGGTCAACCTCGAAACCAAACGCGTGATTGGTGCCGAAGCCTTGTTGCGCTGGGACCACCCAGAGCGCGGCCTTATCCCCCCGGACGATTTTATCCCCGTGGCAGAATCTAACGGCGCCATTGTTGAGATAGGCCAGTGGGTACTGGATCAAGCTTGCTGGCAGGCTGCGCGCTGGGCCAGTGAGGGTTCACCGTTAAGAATTGCGGTCAATCTATCGGCCGTTCAGCTTCGCCAGGAGTCCATCGTCGACGATATCCTGAGCACGCTCCAGCGCCACAAAATACCGGCTGGCCGCCTGGAACTGGAAGTTACCGAAACCAGTTTTATGACTAATCTCACCGACGCCGTCGCCAAGTTGCACCGCCTGCACCGGGCCGGCATCAGCATTGCCGTCGACGATTTCGGAACCGGATACTCCTCGCTCACATACCTCAAAAAGATGCCGGTACAGCACCTCAAGATCGACAAGCAGTTCATTCGTGATCTGCTGGTCAATGAAGAAGATACCCGCATCGCCAATATCATCATCGACCTTGGCAAAAGTCTGAACCTGACCGTCGTTGCGGAAGGTGTTGAAACCGCTGAGCAGGAATACTACCTCAGTCAGCGTGGCTGTAAGCTGGCGCAGGGATATTTTTTCAGTAAACCGCTACTGCCGAAAGATTTTGAGATTTTTGTACAGACTTTCCATGCCCGAATCGTGGAAAATGACGCCTGAACTTTCAGCTTTGAGGAATTGTCATGGGAACGACTGTCATCGGCCTTATCGTAGTTGCCGTTGTCGTTATCTATCTGGTTGTGATTTACAACAACCTGGTATCGCTGCGCAATCAATTCAAAAACGGCTTTGCCCAGATTGATGTGCAGCTGCAACGCCGCCACGACCTGATCCCCAACCTGGTCGAGGCTACCAAGGGCTACCTCAAGCACGAAAAATCCACGCTGACCCAGGTGATGGAAGCCCGCAACAATGCCGTCAGTGCCCAGAAAGATGCCGCAAAAGATCCCGGTGATGGCACCAAAATCCAGCGTCTAGGCAGCGCGGAGAACCTGCTTACCAAAGCACTGGCCAATTTCTACGCCGTCTCCGAGAACTACCCTGAGCTGAAGGCCAACGAGACCGTACAGCAACTGATGGAAGAGCTTTCCAGTACCGAAAATCGGGTCGCGTTTTCCCGCCAGGCCTATAACGACGGCGTTATGAGCTACAACATCTTCCGTGAAAAGTTCCCCAACAATATCGTGGCCGGCCTGTTTGCTTTCAAGGAAACAGCACAACTGCAGCTGGAGTCTCCGGAAGCTCGCCAGGCACCAAAAGTCAGCTTCTGAGGCCTGAATCATGGCAAACCCCGGTTTCTTTGAGCGCCAGGCCCATGCCCGGCGCAATACCGGTCTATTGATTTTTTTGTTCCTGACCGCCGTCGCCCTGATAACCCTGGCGGTCTGTCTGGTCGGCTACCTCGTCACCCGCAGCCAAAGCTCCGCTCTGCCCTTTCATCACTGGCTACTGTCCAGCCACGGCCTCACCACCTCCATTGCGGTGGTGTTGCTGATCGGGATCGGCTCACTGGTGCGCTGGGTCGACCTGGCCGGTGGCGGCAGCCGTGTCGCCAAAATGGTCGGGGCGAGACTAATCGAACCAGACACCAGCGACCCTGAAGAACGCAAGCTGCGCAACATCGTTGAGGAAATGGCCATCGCCAGTGGGGTATCCGTACCGGAACTCTACGTGATGGAGAGTGAAACCAGCATCAATGCCTTTGTGGCCGGTTACACCCCGGGTGAAGCGGTCATGGTGGTGACTCATGGGGCCCTCACACACCTGTCCCGGGACGAACTTCAGGGCGTGGTTGCCCATGAGTTCAGCCACATTCTCAATGGCGACATGCGCATCAACGTCAGGCTGATTGCCCTGCTTGCCGGCATTCTTATGCTTGGGCAAATCGGTCACTTTATGATCCGGGCCGGATTTTACAGTGGCGGGCGCAGTCGAAATCGGGATGGCCGAGCCCAAGCTGCCATGGGCCTGATTGGTCTGGCACTTTTGATCATCGGCTATGTTGGCGTGTTCTTTGGTCGACTGATTCAGGCGGCGGTATCCCGGCAACGGGAAATGCTGGCAGATGCTTCCTCGGTACAGTTCACCCGCAACCCCGAGGGCATAGGCGGCGCATTGTTCAAGATCGGCATCAAAAGCGGCTACCTGGACACCACCAGTCATGCCAGTGACATGAATCACATGTGCTTCAGTGAGTCAGCTCGCATGAAGTTCTCATCATTACTGGCCTCTCACCCTCCGGTCAATGAACGCATCAACGCCATACAGCCCGGCATGCTGGCACGCCTGCGCAGCCGACTGAGAGACACCGAGCCCGACCAAAACCTTCGTCAAAGTGGCCAGGCCCAGCCCGCAGCGCGGGCCGGATTGAGCGACCTGGTGAATCATCTGGCAGAACCGTCGCCCCTGAGACGGCGGGGCAGCTCGTCACCCATCCGCTCATCGTTCGCCGACAACTCGCCAATCGAGACAACCAAACTTTCCTCCAGGGTCGGTACCGTCAACCCGCAAAGCGAAGCCTTTGCGGTTCACCTTCTGAATCAGTTGCCTGCAACGTTCCGCAGCCTGTTATACACCCGTGCGGGGGCAATTCAGCTTTGCTATGGCCTGTTGATCTACGATCTGTCACAAACGACACAGAGGGAGCGCCTACAGTTAGTGGGTCCGCACCCCCTGTTACGAGTCCAGCAGGATCTGCTTGATAAGTTATTACCCGCATTGGCAAAACTTGGGGAAGACGCAAGATTTCCGGTGCTGGAACTGGCCATGCCGGCGTTACGCAAACTGGACCCGGAAGAGCGGGAAGCGCTGTTGGCCAATATTCAGAGATTAGTGGCTGCAGACAACCGGGTCAGCCTGTTTGAACTGGCACTGACCACTTTCCTTGATCGCCACCTAAGCGCTGACGCTGAGCAGGTTGTGCCTGTCAAATACCGCAACTACCGCCAGGTGTTGCCCGCCATCAGGCGCCTGCTCAGCCTGTTTGCTCGTGCGGGCAGTGGCTCACCTGAGGGGGCCGACAAGCTGTATCGGGATGCCATGGCGGGGTTTGGCACTGGCAGCGAGGAGAGCCGCGCTGAGAAGGTGTCTATGCGAGAGTTACGTGAGACGCTGGAAGTACTGAACCGGCTCTCGCCGCTTCTCAAACCCGCCATCATCGACGCCTGTGGCTACTGCGTTACACATGACGGTCGCGTAGAAGTGAGAGAGTATGAACTGATGCGGTTGGTGGCCGACCAACTGGATTGCCCGATGCCGCCGCTTTAGGGTCTGTCTTACGGGGTCTGTCCCCGCATGGGGACAGACCCTATTACTCCCTGCGACCCTGAAACAGCATATCAATCGAAGGCTGATCTTCCGGAGCAGGCAAGCCCAACTTCTGGCGAACCTCAAGGTTCACGTCCCACAACTGATTGAACTTCTCGGTCGTTGCCGCAACGCTGTCGTCTTTACCCAGCATGATCGTTGGCCGCAGGAAAACCAGCAAGTTACGCTTTATCCGTGTTTCAGATTCGGAGGAGAACAGGCGGCCCAACAACGGTATGTCACCCAGAAGGGGAACCTTGCTTTTGTTAACCTGAAAATCATCTTTGATCAAACCACCGAGAACCACCGTTTCACCGTCATCGGCCAAGACAGTGGTCTTGATCTCACGCTTGTTGGTAATCAGGTCAGAGGCGCCAGACACCGTCGTAGTCGAAATATCCTCGGTGGTCTGCTCCACCACCAGACGAACCAGACCGTCCGCACTGATCGTTGGTGTCACTCTCAGAGACAAGCCTACGTCTCGGCGCTCAATGGTGGTAAAGGGGTTGGATAAGCCATCCCCTGTTGTCGCTGACTGGCCGGTCCGGAAGGGCACGTTCTGACCAACGATGATTTCAGACTCCTGGTTATCCAGTGTGATTATACTGGGAGTGGATAACAGGTTAGCCGCTGCCGAGGAAGACAATGCCTGAATCAATATGCCCCAAGTCAGACCATCCCGGTCGCGCTGACCCGCGCCCACCGTGATCCCTCCGCCAAGCTGAGGCAAGGTATCCCCCACCAGAGCGCCAATCACGGAGTTCAGGCCCAACATACCCTCACCGCTGTTGAGATTGGTTCCCATCACCGGGAACGACCCGGCCGACTCATCACCTGCCGCCAACTGCACACCCAGCTGGTCACCCAGCTCATCACTGATTTCAACGATGGCCGCTTCGATCATCACCTGCGCCCGACGGACATCCAGCGCCGCCACGATCTGTTCTGCTTCCTGCATCAGGGACGGCTCACCCCTTACCACCAGAGCGTTCAGGCCTTCATCGGCAAACACCGTGAAATTACCTGAGCGCCCGCCGCCTGAGGAGCCACCGCCGGCTGAACCACTGCCGCCGCTTGACTCGCGAACCACCTCACCCATCACACCCTTTAGAATCTCGGTCAGGCCTTTCGCATCCGCATGCTTCAGGCGCAACACTTTGGTGGTTCCGCCGGTTGCAGAAGGTTGATCCAGCTGCCGGATCAAACCACGCATCTTCTCCCTGAAGGTCTCATCACCGCGCAAAATCAATCGGTTGCTGCGCTCATCAGCAGTCAGGCTGTATTTACGAGTGGCGGCGTCGCCACCGGAACTGCGCAACTCATCTGGGGCCAGCTCTTGCAGCAACTTGACCATGTCGCCAACCCAGGCTTCTTCAAGCTGGATCACTTCAACTTCGTATTTGGAAGGGCTGTCGAGCTCGCGCACGATCTGTTCGATGCGCTGAATGTTGGAGGAGTGATCACTCACAATCAGAGCGTTGGCCGCCGCGACGCCGGCCAGATGGCCATACTTGGCCACCAACGGCCTGAGAATTGGCACCAGTTCCAAAGCATTAGCGTTATCGATCTGGATAACCCGGGTGATCAGTTGCTCCGACGGCGTTACATCGAAGCGATCCAGAATCTCCGCAGACTGTTTGGCATCAACCTGCTGAACCACTTTGATCACTTCTTCACCGGGTATCGCGGTAAAACCGTGTACATTCAATACGGCCAGGAACAGGTCGTAAATTTCGTCCTTGTTCATGGGCGCGCTGGACAGCACCGTCACCTTGCCTTTGACCCGTGGATCGACCACAAAACTGTACCCGGTAATGTCGGCCACCTGGGTAACGAATGCTCGGATGTCCGCATCTTTGAGATTCAGTCTCCAGGTTTCATCCTGCGCGTGCGCTAACGAGAGCATCGGCAACAACAGAATGAAAAAGAGAGTCCGGAGCAAATTGGTCTTGTGGTTGTACATCTGGCGGTATCGTCCTGTTGTAATGTTCCCGATCAGCGCCACTGTTCGGGTATGGCATAGCTGACGGTGAGTACGGACCCGTCACGCTCTATTTCAATATCCAGCTGGGCCTGGTTACGCCAGTCTTCCAGCAGTGCTTTATCTTGTTCTAAATCACCCAGGCGCTGGCCGTTAATGGCCGTAATGACATCACCCTGGCGCAGATTGACTGCGTTGAGCATCGGGTTTGAACCGTCGTAAACGTAACCCGCAAAGCCGCTGTCGTCCGCTGGCTGCAAGCCATAAGCAGCTAATGCTGCCGCTCCCTGCGCATCCAGCTGTTGCCGTGCATCGGCCAGAAAATCGTCTGGTGATTCTGCCGTCGGAACTTCCGCCTCTGCAACCATCGTCGAAGAGTCCAGCTGTTCCTCAAAAGCCAGCGATTCATATCGGCCACCGCGACGAATCAATATTCGGTCTGACTCTACCTCAGCCAACTCCGCATTGCCTGGTAAACTCTCACCCACCCGGTAATACTCGGTTTCGCCGTCACTTCCGGCAACTATAGCACCGGAGTCTTCGGGCCGCTGCCCTATCAGCACCCCCTCAAGCCGCAATCTGAGCCCGGTTTCGGGAGCGTTGCGGCGCACCGCCTCCGCCACAGCCACTTGACGCGCTGCGCGACCAAAAAAGTCATAGCCGGCAATCGACATCTGGGGCGCACGGTTCGCGCCCCCGGACTGCCCTGCAACCTGAGAGGGCACGCTTGGCACCGGCCGGTCAGACCAGGCATAGAGCCAGGTCAGCTTGGCCAGCACAACGCCCAAATAAACCACCAGTATGACCAATAACAGATTGGCCAACACCCTCGACAGTCTTTCCTGGTGACGCACAGTTAACCCGGTCATTTCAGAAACCACCCGGCAAGATCGGCTGACGTACCCGGAACACAACATCATTTGGGCCCGCCGTATCTGGCCAGGGCTGCTGGGCCAGATCAACCATGCGCTTGTACACGCGAACTTCCATCACGCCATTCCACAGAATACTGGCGTCAGCCGCCGGGCCATCACCGCCCTGCTCCGCCACGGTCAGCGCAACGCCGCCGTCGGTGGTATCCAGGTTTGCCTGCATCGGCGGGAACGTTGCTTGCCCGGTCTGATTACCCATGGGCCAACTGACCTGACCACCATCCCAACGCCCCATGCCATCGGCTTGTTGCAACCGATTGTCATTCCAAATCAGACGCAGCCGGTCAATATTCACCAAACCTTCAATCATCGCTCCGCCACTCTGGCGAATCAGATCTTCAAATTCCACAACCGCAATCTGGCCCTGTGCACTAATATCCAGACTGCCAGGCCAACCGATGCTAGCAGCTCCATCAACTCTGGATTGTGACGAAGCCAAAGAAAAACCAATCGGTAATTGCAGGCCAGTCAATGAAGGCCAACCCAGCTGCCACTGCACCCGGGCAGGAAAACCCGCGACGACCACGCCAGCGGCGCCATCCCACAGTCGGCCCGACACCTGGCGAATTTCAACCTGAGGTGGCATTTGCACATGACGGGACGCCTGATACCAAACCCAGCCCGCTGGCACCCAGAGCACCAGCACAAGGCCATAGACAAACACACCCAGCATCAGCAAAAGCAGGATTTTGCCGGGACGCAGGAAGGGCTTGGAACGGGGTTCAGTCATTGAGTTTTGCACGTTATTAAACGGGTAACCGAGTCTAACAAAGCCTTTGGTCAAGTTCATGACAAAAAAACGAAAAACCCCGCGTCAGTGTGAACCAACGCGGGGTTTTTCAAGGTAGATCAGGCCAAGTCTCAGAAGCTGAGACCTGGTAAGGACCTGGCCGGCATCACATCATGCCGCCCATGCCTCCCATTCCTCCCATTCCACCCATTCCGCCCATATCGGGCATGCCGCCAGACTTCTCGTCTTCCGGCTCATCTGCAACCATCGCCTCGGTGGTGATGATCAGAGACGCAACGGAGGCAGCCGCCTGCAGCGCAGAGCGAGTCACTTTGGCCGGATCAAGGATGCCCATTTCCAGCATGTCGCCGTACTCTTCAGTGGCGGCGTTGTAACCGTAGCTACCTTCACCGGCACGGATGTTGTTGACGACAACAGAAGGCTCGCCACCGGCGTTCTGCACGATCTGGCGCAAAGGAGCTTCCATGGCGCGGCGCAGAATGTTAACGCCGGCTTTTTGCTCGTCGTTGATCGCATCGACTTTATCCAGGGCCGCAATGGCACGGATCAGGGTAACGCCACCACCGGCGACAACACCCTCTTCCACCGCAGCGCGGGTAGAGTGCAGCGCGTCTTCAACGCGGGCTTTCTTCTCTTTCATTTCCACTTCAGAACCAGCACCAATCTTGATGACGGCAACACCGCCCGCCAGCTTGGCTACACGTTCCTGCAGCTTTTCCTTGTCGTAATCGGAAGAGCTGTCTTCGATCTGCTTGCGGATCTGCTCAACGCGGGCTTCGATGTCGCCCTGTGCGCCAGCACCGTTGATCACCGTGGTGTTTTCCTTGGTGATGTTGATGCGCTTGGCAGTGCCCAGATCGTCCAGAGTGGTGTTCTCCAGAGTCAGGCCAACTTCTTCAGAAATCACTGTGCCGCCGGTCAGGATAGCGATGTCCTGCAGCATTTCCTTGCGACGGTCACCAAAGCCAGGTGCTTTGACAGCAGCAACCTTGACGATACCGCGCATGTTGTTCACAACCAACGTGGCCAGTGCTTCGCCTTCAATGTCTTCAGCGATGATCTGCAGCGGCTTGCCGGCTTTCGCGACCGCTTCCAGTACTGGCAGCAGTTCACGGATGTTGGATACTTTCTTGTCAACCAACAGGATGTACGGGTCATCCAGCTCGACAGACATATTGTCCTGGTTGTTGATGAAGTACGGGCTCAGGTAGCCACGGTCGAACTGCATACCTTCAACCACGTCCAGCTCGTCTTCCAGGCCACGGCCTTCCTCAACGGTGATCACGCCTTCCTTGCCTACGCGCTCCATGGCATCAGCAATGATCTTGCCGATGCTCTCATCACCATTGGCGGAGATAGTACCAACCTGGGCAATGTTGCGGCTGTCGTCGCAAGGCTTTGCCAGATCACGAATGGCTTGTACTGCAGCGATGGTACCTTTATCGATACCGCGCTTCAGATCCATCGGATTCATACCGGCGGTAACGGCCTTGATGCCTTCGCGTACGATGGCCTGAGCCAGAACGGTGGCGGTAGTGGTGCCGTCACCAGCGCTGTCGTTGGTCTGGGAAGCAACTTCCTTGACCATCTGCGCGCCCATGTTCTCGAACTTGTCTTTCAGTTCGATCTCTTTAGCTACGGAAACACCGTCTTTAGTTACGGTTGGCGAACCAAAGGATTTTTCCAGAACCACGTTCCGGCCTTTAGGGCCCAGGGTAACCTTGACGGCGTCTGCCAGAACATTTACGCCTGCGACCATGCGCTTGCGAGCGCTATCACCGAATTTAACGTCTTTTGCTGCCATGTCTTCTGTTCCTGTTCGTTAAACCGAAATGAAACCCATCGGATTAATTAGCGTTATTGCCTGTCGCTTATGCGATCACTCAAGCACGCCATAAATGTCGTTTTCGCTCATGATGAGCAGCTCTTCACCGTCGACCTTAACGGTGTTGCCTGAATACTGGCCAAAAACAACGGTGTCACCGACTTTGACTGCCAGAGCACGGGTTTCACCATTATCCAGAATGCGACCGTTGCCCACTGCGATCACTTCGCCCTGGGACGGCTTCTCTTTGGCGTTACCCGGCAGCACTATGCCACCTGCAGTTTTCTCTTCTTCTTCCTTACGGCGCACGACAACTCGATCGTGTAACGGACGAATTTTCATTGCTCTGCTTCTCCAATAGCCACATCACGAATGCGGCGATGACAGTTACATGTTTAAAAGTGTCTGACCGGAAACATCCGGCCCGACAAATTGCCCGGACTGCCTGGCAACTGAAAGACAGCGCTTGTCAGCCCGCGGCGAATCTGTGCAATGTAAATGGGGCTCACCAAAGGCTTTTCAACACCCTGCGATGAAAAAAATTTACTTTTTTTCGAGCCTGTCCCGGTCTGATTCGGTCTGATCCTGATACTCGCCTTCGATAATGTCGCCGTTGGCATCCCGATCAAACGGGCGTTGCGGCCCAAACGGCCCGTGTCCCTGGGAAGACCCTTGCCCGAACGGTCCGGCACCGCCACCCGCACGGAAGGTAAAGCTGTGCCCCTGCCCCGCAACCGTCATCCGTTTCAGCGCTTTGGCGGCCAGCCAATGGCGTGACCCGGGCAGCAAACATGCAAAGCCCACGGCATCGGTGATGAACCCCGGCGTCAGCAGCAAGGCACCACCCACCGCCAGAATCAACCCTTCAGCTACTTCCTTCGCCGGCAACTCACCGCTGTTCAGCCGCTGATTAGCCCTCAGAAGCGTCGCCAAGCCCTGTTGACGCAGCAGCCAGGCACCGATCACCGCCGTCAGCAATACCAAGCCGATGGTGTTCAGCACCCCGATCATGCCGCCTACTTTGATCAGCACCACCATCTCGGCGATGGGCATAATAATGAAAAGAAAAAGGAAAACGGGCAAAATGCCTCCTTATAAAAACGCTCAGACACACAGAGAACCTAAAACCACCTCTGATCTTAATTAGGGCAAACCATGAAACTTCAAGATTCTGTTATTGCAATCACCGGCGGCGGCCAGGGCCTCGGCCGTGCCATGGCCGAATACCTGGCTGCTAAAGGCGCCAAAGTCGCCCTTATCGACCTTATGGAAGACAAACTGGCTGAAGCCGCCGAAGCCTGCAAAAAAGCTGGCAGCGACGCCAAAACCTACGTTTGCAACGTTGCCAAAGAAGAAGACGTCGAGAAAACCTTCCAGGCCATTGTCAACGACTTCGGCCACCTCAACGGACTGGTGAACAACGCCGGCATCCTGCGCGACGGCCTGATGGTGAAATTCAAAGACGGTAAACTCGACAAACGCATGGAGCTGAGCCAGTGGCAATCGGTGATCAATGTTAACCTCACCGGCGTGTTCCTGTGCGGCCGTGAAGCCGCCACCCGCATGATTGAGAACGGCGACCAGGGCGCTATCATCAACATCGCGTCTATCTCCCGCGCCGGCAACATGGGCCAGAGCAACTACTCCGCCGCCAAAGCCGGCGTCTCCGCCCTGGTGCCGGTCTGGGCCAAAGAGCTGGCCCGCTACGGCATCCGCTGCATGGGCATCGCCCCCGGCTTTATCGAAACCGAAATGACCGCCTCCATGAAACCTGAAGCATTGGAGAAAATGACTGCAGGCATTCCCCTCAAGCGTATGGGTAAGCCGGAGGAAATTGCCTCTGCCGTGGCGTTCATTTTCGAGAATGACTACGTTTCCGGCCGGATGATCGAAGTGGACGGCGCCCTGCGCCTGTAGTCAGACTCAAAGCGACGCTTTGCGTGGACGAGTTCGACACCGAACCCAGCAAAGAGCAGAAAATCTGGCAAGTAGTGGCCGCGATCCCGGAAGGGAAAGTGGCCAGCTACGGTCAGGTTGCCGCCATGGCCGGCCTTGGCCGCCAGGCGCGCTTTGTTGGCCGGGCCCTGGGCAGACTGCCCGCCGGCCACAGCATTCCCTGGCACCGCGTTATCCGCAGCAACGGCCAGATCGCTTTTCCTGAAGGCACAGAAACCTGCCAGCTTCAAACCGAGAAACTAAGACTCGAAGGGGTGGACGTGTATAAAGGAAGGGTAAAAATGAAAGGTTTTCAGTGGCAGCCCTGAGCAAAACGCTCAAGGCCGCACTGAGACTAAAGAGCCGTCAGATCACACCGCTTTCGCAGCAATGATCTTGTCGTGCCACTCGACCGGACCGGTCTGGTGCACCGAGCTGCCGCGGGAATCGACCGCCACGGTCACCGGCATGTCCTCTACTTCAAACTCGTAGATCGCTTCCATACCCAGCTCTTCGAAGGCCACAACTTCAGCGCCTTTGATGGCCTTGGACACCAGATAGGCTGCGCCGCCGACCGCCATCAGATACACCGCACCGAATTCCTTGATGGCATCGATCGCTACCTGACCACGCTCCGCCTTGCCGATCATACCGGTCAGGCCGGTTTTCTCCAGCATGGTGCGGGTGAACTTGTCCATCCGGGTCGCGGTGGTGGGGCCAGCAGGGCCAACCACTTCTTCACGAATGGGATCCACAGGGCCCACGTAATAGATGAAGCGACCTTTCAGATCCACAGGCAGCTCTTCGCCCCGCTCGATCATGTCCACCATCTTCTTATGAGCAGCATCACGACCGGTCAGCATCTTGCCGGACAGCAGCACAGTTTCACCCGGCTGCCAGTCTTTGACGTCTTCCGGGGTGACGGTGTCCAGGTTTACCCGGCGTACGTTAGCACCCACTTCCCAGGTGATTTCCGGCCAGTCGTCCAGGCTTGGCGGTGTCTGCAGAGATGGACCACTGCCATCCAGGGTGAAGTGCGCGTGGCGCGTTGCCGCGCAGTTCGGAATAATCGCCACCGGCTTATTGGCTGCGTGGGTCGGGAAGTCCTTCACCTTCACATCCAGCACCGTGGTCAGGCCACCCAGGCCCTGGGCACCAATACCCAGCTCGTTAACCTTCTCAAACAATTCCAGACGAAGCTCCTCAGCGCGGTTAGATGCGCCACGGGCCTGCAGCTCGTGAATATCGATAGGCTCCAGCAAGGATTCTTTCGCCAGCTCCATCGCCTTTTCAGCGGTACCACCAATGCCGATGCCCAGCATGCCCGGCGGACACCAGCCAGCGCCCATCTGCGGCACCATCTTCAAAACCCAGTCCACCACCGAGTCCGACGGGTTCAGCATGGCGAACTTGGACTTGGCCTCAGAGCCGCCGCCTTTGGCCGCCACGTGGATCTCAACGGTGTTACCCGGCACCATCTTGTAATGAATAATCGCAGGGGTGTTGTCTTTGGTGTTCTGGCGCTTGCCATCTGGATCGGCCAGTACCGACGCCCGCAGCACGTTGTCCGGATGCGTGTAGGCCCGGCGCACGCCTTCGTTGATCACGTCGTCCAGCGGCTGATCGCACTCAAACTTCACATCCATGCCGATGTTCACGAACACGGTCACGATACCAGTGTCCTGACAGATCGGGCGATGGCCCTGGGCGCACATGCGGGAGTTGATCAGAATCTGGGCAATGGCATCCTTGGCCGCCTGGGACTCTTCCCGCTGATAGGCCTCGTAAACACCCTGGATAAAATCTTTCGGGTGATAGTAGGAAATAAACTGCAGCGCATCGGCTACGCTTTCGATCAGGTCGTCCTGGCGGATAACGGTGGTCATAGTCGCCTCATCAGCTTTCTGATTATCGGAAGTGCGCAGAGCCGCCGAGGCAGCCCCTGCTTATGAAGGAGCTAGAGTTTACCAGAAACGAACAGATTAGAACTCGACAAACCCCGCGCTGCCCACTATTTTTCTGAGAGGCCACTCCAACTGTGCGAGGAGGAATTCCAAAAGCAGAATCACACTTTTGGCTGATCAACACTTGCCAGACTGTCGCTATAGTCGACGATACAGTAATTGGCTTTAAGTGCTGGCTACGATTTCAGACAAATAAGCAGAACAGGCATAAGAACGGAATTCAGGGGCCGACCGGTTCCGTCTAAGCCGGATATAACGACACAACAACAGGAAAAGGTTCCACCCATGTTCAAGAAAACTCTAATAAGTCTTGCCGTGGCTTCTTCCCTTGGGTTGACTGGCTGCTTTGATAGCGCCAACGATGGGGGTAATGCGAATCCGGAATACAAAATTACCGACACCACGATTGACAGATCAATTGTGCGCCCGATTTACAATCCCAACCCGATTGCAGCAGAGTCAGCATTCCCAATTAACTCGGACTTAATTCTGCTTCTCGGTGCCACACAAAGTGCCAACTACGATTTCACTGGCTTATCCACCGACACGACACCAGCAGATGACGCAGTAAACCGCCTTTCAGGCTTCTCGACCTCAGGCGCTTTTACTCTCAAATTCGATGGTGAGTTGAACCCAGCATCGGTCATGGCGAATGCCACGGTGTTTTTACGACCACTCAACGTAGCGCCTGCCGTCGAATCTGCGCCGCTAGCGCTGCCCAACACCAACCCCACCAGCATTGTCACCGCCAACCCCTTCGGTCAGGGACTTGATCTTGAGGAGCCAAATTTCCGGGCTGACGTTGTAAGCGTCGATGGTGGTACCAATAATGCGGTTCGAATTGTGCCCCTTGAGCCACTAGCAAAAGGTCAAAAGTATCTGGTCATCGTTACCGATGACGTTGTAGGGGCAAACGGGAAGCCAATCGAGCGGTCAACCCAGGATTTAGCGCTTGCGGATGGAGTCTTGGGCAACGCAGCTCTTAGTAACGTTAAGACAATCCTTCAGGTTTCCGATCAGCTAGCAAACGGGTTCTTAGCGGCGGCAGGTACAGGGTCAGAGTCTGCCCTGGCATATACGTTTACAACCAATTCTGACACTGATGTATTGCGGGCAATGATGGCACCGGCAGCATTTGGTCAGGCTCTCGGTCAAAAAGTTGGCTTTACTGCCCTGCTGAAAGCCGTAAGAGACAATTACCCGAGCCTGAACTTTTCCCAGTTGACTACCAAGCTTGGTGAACTGCAAGAGGTTGCAGCTGGATTGCAAGGAGGAACGATTGATCAAAGCGACCTTACTGCTCAGGAATTAAGTGCGGTCACCGATCTCCTCGCAGCGCTACAAACAGCTACGCCAACGGCCATAGGTAACGCAATCCCAGCCGAAATTGGGAACACCCTGCATATGCCTGTGCCTCGCCCGTCTTTCTTTTATGAAAAGACTGAGGCGGCCAATTTAGCAACAGTTCAAGGGCTTGCATTGCAAGATCCTACCAACGACATAGTGACTGCTGCCGCTGATGTGCAAGTGCACCAGGGCGCAATCACTCTGCCCTACTTCCAGAGCCTGCCAGGCGAAACTGGAGCTGGCATCGTCACGGGTAAATGGGCCGGCAGCACCAGCCTTGAGGCTGCCCTTAACGAGACGCTGACACCGGGCGATACCATTTTCAGCTTCCTGAGAGATATCGACGGAAGATTGAATGTTAACGGGAACTTCCCGTTTCCGCAGCAGAATGCGACCACAACTGTGCCGGTGGTTATTTTCAACCCGTCGGTTGATAGTCGTCCAACAACATGTCTTGACGCTACGAAGCCGAACGGCGTGACCATCTTCCAACACGGTATCACTGTAGATCGCAGTGTTTCCATGCTGCCATCTATCCTACTTGCTGCAAACGCATGTCAGACAGTAGTCGCGGTTGACCAGCCACTTCATGGTTTGGCGGGAGCAACTACAGGCCTAGTTCCAGGCTTGAGCGAACTTGACGAAGCAACCCTGACCGCAACGGTTCAGGCAACCATTGATCAGCTCGAAGCTATGGGCAGCAGTGCTGTAGCTCCAGTAATTGCGCAACTTGAAGCCCTAATTGGCGCTGATTACATTGGTGAAAGGCACTTTGGCTTCACTGCCGATGAATCACTGCAACCTGTAGCTGCAGACTTGGAAAACGTATCGTCAGGCAGCCTGTTTGTTAATCCTCTGGACATGTTGAACAGCGGTGACAATCTGCGCCAGGGTGTCGTTGATCTGCTGAATATTGCAGCTTCAATTCAGACCTTCGATATTAACAAAGACTTCATGCCAGGCGACCTTGCCGGTGTGCCGGTGAACTTTATTGGTCATTCACTGGGCGGCATCTCGGGAACTGTTTTTGCCTCACTGGCAAACGACACTACTCTGAATGCAACAGTTAATGGCACTTATGCCCAAGCCGGAGAGCCGCTTTCCAATTTCTCTTTCCCGAAACTGTCATCCGTTGTTCTTCACAACACCGGTGGGCAAGTAACACGTCTGCTCGAAAACTCTGAGTCACGCTCAGGTTCGCTTTTGGGGGGACTGGCTAACGCTGGAGTCACACAGGGAAGCTCTGATTTTGAGAGCTTCTTCTACGTCTTCCAGTCCGTGTCCGATGCCGGTGACCCCGTGAACTTTGCTAAGTCCTTGGGTGAAACTACCGGTAACCTTCTGATAACTGAAGTTATCGGTGACAACACTGTTCCCAACGAAGCTAATGTCAACCCGCTCAACAACGCCTTCTCGGCGCCGCTGGCAGGCACCGAACCCCTGATGGCTCTGATTGACCTGGGCGCAAGTGGAACTAAGCTCTCTGATGGAACTGAAGGCCTTCGCATCATTGACGCAGCTAACCGGACAGGCGGTGCAATGCCGGTAGCAAGCTTCTTTGCTGGAAATCCCTGCACTGAGGCAAACCACGGTACCTTTGTTGCACCAATCGTAGACAACGAAAACTGCTCGGGTGGCAAAGCAGACACCAGTGTGGCATTCAGCGCAATGGTGACCCAGACTGCACAGGCCCTGAGCGGCCAACCAGTTCCTGGTGAGGCAGTACCAGCCGTTGGCGCTTCTCTTGGCAGCAGCGCCACTATTGAAAGTGCACTGGATCAGAATCAGTAAAGCATTGAGCTAAGTGAAGTAAGCAAAAGCCCCGGGACTTTTCCCGGGGCTTTTTTATGGAACGAAGTAACGTGCCACAAGTAGTTCCGCTACCTCAGAAGGCTAGTCCCGGAGAATACAACCACCATCCTATAACGCTTTCTACAGGATGCATGAAGTTACGCCAAAGACTCTGGAAACTGTAGGCAAAGTGCGACTCAAGGGATTTACTAATCGCCATTGCTATCTCATGTAGACTGGTGGGTGTCTTCATTACTTAAGAAAAAAGCCCCAGATCACTCCGGAGCTTTTTTCATTCCGCATTACGGTGCCGTTAAAGGCCGTCAATTGCTTACCGCCCGATCATTACTGCGTGATCACGGTCGTGCCCTGAGGCAACAGGTTAGCCTCGATATCAGCTTCGGTGAACACAAGTTGACGATACTCCTTGTTGGAATACTGTTCACTTTGATCACTGAAGAACGGTGACATTGCATCAGAGGATTGCGAATAGCTCACAAGACCGTAGGCTTCGGGCCCATTATCAGTGAACTCCAAGCCAAAATGCCAACTGGTACCGCGAGCCATCAACCAACCGTCGATCCCATCGGAGCCATCTGAGAGGCCCGCAGTATTATCGATAGTGGTCGGTGCAATTCTTGGGAACCGCGTATCTTCCGCAAACGAATCGCCAACTACGCCAATGGCGTTGAACGCGCCGTCTATGTTGCCATCACCACCATGCCAAGGAATGGGTTGGGTCTGGAACACGGGCACTGCATTAGAGCCAGGTACCACTCCGCCGGAAGGGCGGTAAAACTGCAGATTGCCCAGCATCTCAGTCGGCAAAATGCCCCGCGACTGCAAGGCGCTGACGCCGTTTGCGAGTGCGAGCAGCATTTTGTCGTCAGCTGTACCGGCATCTACCTGCGATGGATTGGCGGGAGTATCAACGGGCTCAGCAGGACTGAACTGCGTGGTTAGATCATCAGCCAGGTCATGCCGGTAATTTGCCATGAATACCCGGAAGATATGTGCACCAACGCTGTCTCGGTTATAAAGCCCATCCCACGAACTCAGGGAGCCACACCAAGTTGATAGATCAATGCCATTGACCGGGGCATTTCCGATTGCGGTACAGCGATCAAGAAGTTCGGGCAAAAATTCCTCGGCGTACCAGGCTCGGTTGTTCCAGATAACACCCAACAACTCTTCAGCATTGAATTTACCATCTTGCCCTGCAGTCAGAGGTGCGCTCGGGAACCCTTGATCCATAAGGTTCTGAAGCATCTTGATGCCCAGTCGCGTGCGCGGATTGATCTGGGCTTTCTCATCACCAAACAAGGGCGAAAACCCCGTCAAAAACTCATCCGGGTTTGTAGCCCAATGACTGCTGTTAGAGTTCTGAACCCAGTCTGAACGCACCAACTTTGGCTTTTGCTCATACGGCACAAGCGGGCCACAGGCCGTTTCAACCCAATCTTCCTGGGATAATCTACCGTCAAGCAACGTTACACCTTGGTCGAACAAACCGGCATAAGAAGCACTCGCCGCACGCCTGAAATTAACCAGTGCGATAGCTTTTTCGGAGAGGTTGGGGACCGAGCTACTATCAATATAGAAAGCGTTACCCTGATCGTCTGCATAAGTGGTGTTAGTCCACAACGTGGAGCCACAACTCTGGAATACGTGCTGGAACTCATCGATATTGGTTGCACGACTCATTTGAAGCCAGGTATCGAGAAGACCGCCGGTATTGGCGTTTGCATCCCGATAGGTGTGAGCAACAGGAACGGAAGCATTGAGAGCGCCATTACTGCCCCAGGCCGGTAACTGACTACTAACCGCGTTGGCCGCAATCATGGGACCATATTCAGAGAAATAGAAGGTACGCTCAAGCACCAGGGGCTCGGGCATTCCGCCCATACTGACTTCGATCTGGTAAGTCTCGGTAGTAATCGGCTTTTCGACCCCATCTTTTACATAGGTCAGAGGATCGCCTTCCTTAAGCACCAATTCATACCATGTAAAGCGCCGACTGGTAGTCACCGTGTGGGACCAGGCCAGATTTTCGTTAAAGTTAATGAGCGGTATTGCCGTTCCCAAAAGTCCGGCACCATGAACATTCATATACCCGGGAACGGTCATCTGCACCTCATAGAGACGACGATGCCCCGTAAACGGGAAATGTGGATTTGCCAGCAGTGCTCCGCGGCCCTGTTCAGTCAGATCTTTTCCGATACCCCAGGCATTACTGGCCAACCCCATATCGGAAAAGTTTTTATTTGCACTGGCGCCTGCCTGGGCAGTTGCAACAACGCCTTTAAGAAGCTGATCTACTTCCTCCGCATTCGTCACTGACGTGACAGCAGTCGGCGCAGGACTCTCTCCGGGAGGAACTGCCAGGAATACAGCTCCCGTGGCAAACAAAGCACCACTGGCGTATTGCCCAACGATTCTATAATGGGCCAAGAGATCAACCGGCGTAATTGGCTTGACCCAATCTTGTCCTGCACACTCCACCGGCAGGTCCGCCGAATCCGTTTCACTCACGTAACGGTTGTAGCCTTCCGCGAAACCTTCTATCAGGGCCCTGCTTTCCGGGCTCAATGTCTCGAATTCAGACTCAGCACCAGCATAGATCTGTTGTGCCTTGTAACTGAAATCATTGATGATATTAAGCCCTACGCTGGCTCCGGGACCAAACACCACATCGGGCCCCGGCCCAAAATACTTGGCTCGTTCACTTCTCGCTTTGACAATGGCTTCGGCCAGCAAACAGACGTTATCTTGAGTTTGCGCATAGCCGTGCCCGAAGGCCGCTGATTTAAGGTTGCCAGCGGTTACATGAGGAACCCCGCCTGTTGTTCGTCGAATGGTTGCTTCAAGCTTTCCGTCAGCCGGAAAGAGGTTGGTGTCTATCCCTGCCTGAGACGACCCGGACGAACTGCTTCCGTCAAAACACGCTGTCAGCAAAGCGCTACCCAGAACAGCAACTGAAAGACTGAGCGCTCGTCTGCCACTCGGATATTTCCTGAGCTTCATACTTTTATCCTTATTGTTGTTTACTTCAAAGTCACAATTATCGGTGACATTTTTAAAACTAGCAGAATGTAAAATTTCGACCACAGAAAATGAACCCGCAGTCACTTCTTGTGGAAATTTGATCTTACGCTCCCCCTCTTCCGCTTTGGTGATTTCTCCATCATCCAATCTCGAGTTTGATAGGCGGTGCAACCTGCGTTTGCTGCTGCCCATCCCCCCGATCCCTTTCAACCACCATCCCCCGAGCCTTGATCTGCGGATGCTCCGCCGCCTCCTCAATCGTCAACACCGGCTCCACACAAGAATCCACCTCCGTAAAAATCGCCCGCCAGTCGGCAAACGTCTTCGCCGCAATCTTCTCTTTAATGGCAGCCTTCAACTTCTGCTGATGCTCGGGATTCTGGCTCAGCGCAAAGCTTTTCATCTCGCCAATACCCAATGTGTCGCACAGCCGTGCTGAGAACTGCGGCTCCAGGCTGCCCACAGACAACCATCGGCCGTCGCTGGTCTGGTAGTAATCATAGAAGGTGCCGCCATTAAGCATCCCCCCTTCGGGCTTCTGGGATTGGCCGCCGGCCAGTGCCGCAGCGCCGGCCATGGCATTAAGAGCGAAGGCGGCGTCGGTCATGCTGATGTCGATGAAGGCACCCTGCCCGGTTTGCTGGCGCTGAATAACGGCGGCGAGTATGCCCATCACCGCGTGGTGAGAGCCTCCAGCAACATCGGCAATCTGAATACCCATCGGGGGCGGGCCGCTGTCAGCTCGGCCGCAGTGGCTGGCCACGCCGGAGATGGCCAGGTAGTTGATGTCGTGCCCGGCGCGGTCTCTGTAGGGGCCAGTTTGGCCGTAACCGGTGATGGCGCAGTAGATGAGGTTGGGGTTGATGGCTTTGAGGGTTTCATAGCCAATGCCGAGGCGGCTCATTACGCCGGGGCGGAATTGTTCCACGACGATGTCATAGTCTTTGACCAGCTCTTTAACCTTCTCCACGCTCTCTGGCTGTTTCAGGTTAAGCTGAAGGGTCTGCTTGCCGCGGCCGAGGTAGGAGAACGTCGTGCTGAACTTGCCGTCAAACGGCGGCATCACCTTGGCGAGGTCCACCCTGTCTGGCGCCTCAACCCTCAGCACTTCCGCGCCCATGTCGGCCAACATCATGGTGGCGTAGGGGCCAGGCAACAAGGTGCTGAAATCGAGTATTCTGAGGGTGTTCAAAGGGCCTGCCATAATCATCTCCGTTATCGAATCGGGGGATTGTTGGTACTCTGGCTCATGCTGCCGGGTTTTGCAGGCGGGGCCAACTGCCGGTTACTTCATTCACATTGGCCGAATCTTCCATCTTTCGCTAAATCAGGTGGTTGCATTGTTGTCCCGGGCACTTATGATGAACTTCGTTCTTCTTGATGGCAGTGGTTATGTCTACCCTGACGGTTTCAAAACATTTTGTGGAAGCATCTCTCACCGGCGCTGAACGGTTGGGGCTGGACACCCGTGCGATTCTGCTCGAGGCGGGCATATCGCCGGATTTGCTGCGCATAGAAATGGCCCGGGTAAACAGTGATCAGTTCAGCCGGCTGATGCAGGTCATCTGGAACCGTACGGGCGATGAGTTTATGGGCATGGGGCCGCGCAAGGCCCGTACCGGTACCTTTGCCACCATGTGTGCGCTGGTCATTGGCTGCCAGACACTGGAAGAGGTGTATCAGCAATCTTTTCAGTTCTCGCGGCTGTTCGAACCCATGGTGAGCATGGAACTTGAAATCAACGATGACAACGTCAGGCTGGTTACCCAAATTGAGGGCGAGATAAACGACCCCAGCTATTTCCTCCGGGAGAGCATTCTGGTGATCTGGCACAGGCTGGGTAGCTGGCTGATTGGCCAACCGGTCGAGCTGGAGAAGGCGGAATTCAACTACCCACGCCCGGCCCATGGCGATGAATACCGGCACATCTTTCGCTGCCCGCTGGTGTTTGAATCGGACTGTACTGCCCTCACCTTCAGCAAGCGGTTTCTGTCGGCGCCGGTAATTCGCGATAAGCCGGAGATACGTCAGTTTCTGAAAACCTCCCCGGCCGATCTGTTGTCTCGGCCGGATGAGAGCAATACCTGGACCGGCCGCATCCGGGCACTAATCGGTCGGGACTTTTCAAAACCAATGCCAGACTTTGACTGGATTGCCCAAGAGTTGCACACCAGCCCGCAAACCTTGCGGAGGCGGCTGAAGCAGGAAAATACGTCGTTTCAGGAGATCAAAGACTTGCTGCGGCGGGATATGGCCATCTACTACCTGAGCCATCAGGAACTGCCTATTAACGATATTGCGGAGCGGGTTGGCTTTACCGAGCCATCGACCTTTCACCGGGCCTTCAAAAAGTGGACCGGCGTCACCCCAGGCGCCTGGCGTGACGGCGAACGGGGCGATCTGGCGGACTGATCAGGAGCCGGAGCTGCCTTGCTGCAGATTTCGGATAAGGCGCCCCAGCGTTAACGCAATATCGTTAACCTGATTGCGGCTGTGGGCCAGCTGGAACAAACGGGAGCCATCTCGCGGATCGTAGATCCAGCAGGCGCCCACTGCCGGCTCACAATCCCAGCGGGGTTGAGGGTTAATGCCGAAAACGGCGAGAGACATAGACGTCTGAACCGTTGTTTCGTCCGGGTTCCGGGTAATCTCCTGGATGTTGAGATTGCCATTGTTCACGCTTACCCGGTACCGGATATCAGCAGGCCGATCCAGCCTTACAACGGTTTTATCTCTGCGCCAGCCGGTGGCATCCAGCAAAGCATTCAGGTGGATGGTCAGGGCTTCCCGGTCTGAACTTGCCAGGTAGAGTTGCCGCAAACTGGTCATATTCTCACCGCCAGCAGGTTCGATGATGGCCACCGGTTCCCGAACTTGCCCGCTGCCATCGGCTAATGCCGTAGCGCTGGCACGGTTCGCTTTTTCGATATCAGTAATCAATTTCAGCGTTTGCTGGTAATGAGTACCTTCCGCTCCGGCCCGGGTAACGTATGCCTCTAAGGCAGACCGCGCCTCGTTCAGATGACCGGCCTGCAGCATGGCCCTGCCCCGGTAATAGAAAAAGTCAGCGGGCTTTTCACCCTCCATTTTCTGCAGACGATTAAGGTACTCACTGGCATCACCCCAGCGCTTGCTGGCAACGGCTTCTTCCGTTGCCAGCATCAGGCGGCGAATTTCATGTTCCGGCGCCAGGGCCTGAGCCTGCGCAGAAAATGCCGCCAGGGCCGAACACAAGACCATCCCGGTCAGCAATGAACGGCCTGAGATCAGCCGGGACTTATTGAGCGACAACATACCGCTACTCCTGATTTTCATGATCGCCGTCATCCGCGTCCACCTCGGCCTGATCCACAATAGCCTTGGGCAGTTCTTTTTTAACCCGCACACCAAGCTCAACAAACCGGTTGGCCTGGGCAATCAGATTACCACGGCCCCGGGTAAGAGTGTTCATGGCACTGTCGTAGGTGCCCTGGGTGGTGTGCAACTGGCTGCCAAGTTTCTCCATGGCCTCTACAAACACCCGCAGTTTGTCGTACACCGCACCGGCTCTGTCGGCAATGCGACGGGCGTTCTGACTTTGCCGCTCATAGCGCCAGATGTTTTCGATGGTCCGCAGGGTAGCCAGCAAGGTGGTTGGTGTCACCACAATAATCTTTCGCTCGAAGGCTTCTGCGAACAGGTTCTCGTCTTGCTGGAACGCCGCCACAAACGCCGGCTCGATCGGCATGAAGAGAAGCACAAAGTCGGGCGAATGCAGCCCGTTAAGCTGGCTGTAGTCTTTTTCGCTGAGCGTCCGGATGTGATTTCGAACGGCCTCTACGTGTTGCTTGAGAGCCTCTGCCCGGGTGTCGTCATCCTCTGCGATCACCCATTGCTGGTAGGCCACCAGCGACACCTTGGAGTCCACCACCAGGTTGCGCTGATCCGGCAGATGCACAATCACATCCGGGCGCAACAGCTGGTTATCGCCATCCCGGTAGCTGCCCTGGGTTTCGTATTCCACACCCTTTCTCAGGCCGGAACGTTCCAGCACCCGCTCCAGAATCAACTCACCCCAGTTACCCTGCACCTTCTTGTCGCCCTTCAGAGCGCGGGTCAGGTTGGCCGCTTCTTCCGTAATCTGGCGATTCAGATCCTGCAGGGATTTGATTTCGCTGCGCAGCGCCTGGCGGTCACGGGTTTCGGTGGTGTAGACATCTTCAACCCGCTTGCGAAAGTCCTGTAACTGATCGCGGAACGGGTTAAGCAATGAATCCAGGCTGTTTTTGGACTGCTGGGTAAAGCGCTCGCTTTTCTGGTCGAAAATCCGGTTGGCCAGGTTTTCGAACTCCTGCTTCAAGGCGTCACGGTTCTTTTCCAGAAGCTCCAGCTTTTCTGACGCAGACCGGCGTTCTTTATCCAGCGTTACCTGCTGCTCCCGGAGTTCGATTTTAAGCTGGCTGAATTCCTCACTCTGGCTTTCCGACCGCTGCCTGAGCACGCGGTTCTCCTGTTCCAGTTGCGCAAGCCGTTCGCGGCGCCCGGTCAGCTCTGATTCGGCGGACGCCAGCCGGTTCTCAAGCCCTGTCGCTTTCTGCCGCCAGCCCTCAAGCCCATGATCCCTGTCAGCGAGTTGCTGTTTCTGCTCGGCAATCAACTGTTCCAGATGACTGACCTGCTGATGGTGCAAGGCTTGTGCATGCTCCGCCTCTCGCAGATCGTCGTTCCGGCGCGCCAGCTCCTGAGCCTGCTGGCCACTCACGTGGCGTATCCGAGTAAACGCAACAAAGGCAAACGCCAGAGCAATCAGTAAGCCAACAATGATGGCCAGACCCAACACAAGCCAGTTTGCCAGCCATTCCGGGCGGGCCTCCATGAGATTGGTCAAAGCATCGACCACAGCGTATTGCTCCTTTCGCAACGAATTCCAGACCGGCATATGAACCGTACAGGCAAGGAACCAGTTTACCCCAAGCACCACTTTTTTGGCCCATTAACGTCCAATTATCAACGGTCCACTCAATTTGCCCCTCGACTAATTGGCATTTCACAAAAGAGCTGGAATCCAGATCTGGACGGCCAACGTAATTTGCTCTAAAAGGGTTAAAAGGATCTTTCAACGGCGCTCGGGTCCATTGATTCCAACACGCCAAAGCAGGACCAACTAATGCTCAAAGAACTCTGGAGAAAATTAGGCGCGGATTTTGTGCAGGCTGACGATTCAGCCTCTGCAACCGGGCAATGGCGCGCGAATTGTGCCAAGGCAGAGGGTGTGAAGGTTGTTCCCCACATAACTCATACTGGAGAATTCCACCTTGAGCGCCTGACCCACCTCCTCACAGTACGCTACGGTAAAACATTGGCAGTCCCGACACTCACCGGCGTGAGCGACCACACCCTTAAAGACCTCATCGGCTTTGCTGCCCGAATTCAGGATCAAGATGTTCAAAGAGAGCTACTTCTGTTCTATTTGAACTGCTCGCCGGTTATTCAGGAGTTCCTTCGCTCCGAAATGGCACCGGGTATCCACGACGGCCTAAACACCTGACTACCCCCTCTTACCCAACTGTAAAGTATTAACACTAGTGTCTTGTAGTATACTCTGCCGCCTGTTTGCGCAATACATTCGACGGCCGTGCGCCCATATCCCAACACGCAGTGCCAGACAGCCAAATCAGAGGTATTCAATGGGTTACAAGTTCTTCCGGCCTCGGCGTTTTCTGTTGCTCACGCTACCGGGGCTCGCGCTTGTAATGGCCGGCTGCTCAGCCGATCGTTACTTCATGGTTTCTAAAGAGGGAGTAGAAGATATTCGCGCTGGTGTGAATACTCAGCGATCAACCCTCGTGACTATGGAAAACAACGCAAGCATACGGCAAAACAAGCTGCTAGAACAAAATGAGGCGGCCACACAATCCATTCTCAATGCCATCACCACCCAGGTTGAACGGCCAACCTGCCCACCTGCAACGCAACAAGTCTGCCCGTCGGTGCCCGAGAACCGGGGCCGCGCGGACCGTCTCAAAGGCAAGGTCGTTGTGGGTGAGCTAGAGAGATTTTATCTTGCCGGCCCCGGGCATACTTACACCGCCCGTATCGACAGCGGCGCAGAAACCTCGTCAATCCACGCTCGTAACGTACAGCGCTTTGAGCGGGACGGCAGCAACTGGGTACGCTTTGAAGTGCCTGTCCCTGGGGCAAAAGGCGAATGGGTAACCATGAAGCGTGAAATCTCCCGACGGGTGCGGGTCATTCAGGCCAGTGCAGAGGAAGCAGAACGCCGGGTGGTGGTAGAGCTTCAGTTCGCCATCGGCGACCATCAACAGGTGGCCGAATTTACCCTTGCTGACCGTGCCAACCTGGCCTACGAAGTGCTCATCGGGCGTAACATTTTGAGAGACGTCATGCTGATTGATGTGGGCAAGGAGTTTGCCACGGAGTTACCGGATTCCTATCGAAAATCCACCCCAAAAGGTGACGAGGACGAGTCATGACCGTTCGCTCCAGAGCGCCGTTTTATGTCTTTGTCTTTCTGCTGATTGCCGCCGGCATAAGCATTGCCACCTGGCGACATATTGAGCTGGGAGTTCCCTGGATGACAGGAGAACAACGGCCGGTCTGGATGATCGAGGCCCGTGTCGACTTTGAAGGCCAGGATGAGGCCGCTCAGGTCAGCCTGCACATTCCGCAGCAGCCACCAGGCTTTAATATTCTGACCGAGCAGGCGGCATCCCCCGGCTACGGTTTCACCATTATGGAAACCTCGGCCAGTCGGCGGGCAGAATGGACCAAACGCGAGGTTTCCGGGCCGCAAACCCTGTACTTCAAAGCCCAGTTTGTTCCGGAAGACGCTAGCCCCGACAGTGCTCGCACCCGAAAACCCAGGCCAATTCCAACATTTTGGGAAGAACCCCAGGCAACGGCCGTCAACGAACTTCTACGGGAAGCGACCGAGCGTTCCAGCTCTCCGGAAAGCCTTACCCGAGAGCTTATTCGACTGTTACAGCCGGACAGCCGAACCCAGAACACCACTCTTCTAGTCTCTGACGACAACTACTTGCAACTGCTGGAGCGCATGCTCAATCATGCCGGCATTCCCGCCCGCACTGCAGACGCGCTGAGACTGGAGGACGCCCGGCGCCGCCAGCAGCTTCTGCCGTTCGTGCAGATCCACAACGGCGATCGATGGCTGACGTTCGACCCGAGAACCGCCGAACAAGGCGTTCCGGAAAACCTGCTGCTGTGGCGCCAGGGTTCAGAATCTTTGTTGGACGTCGTGGGTGGCGGCAACTCCCAGGTCAGTTTCTCGATGCTGCGCCAGACCGTGCCCGCCTTGCAGCTGGCGACTCTTGAAGCGAATCAGAACGGACTGGGGGTGCTCGGGTTTTACCAGCTCCCGATTGAAGAACAGAGTATGTTCCGAATGCTATTGTTGCTGCCCCTTGGCGCGCTGATCGTCGCATTCATGCGCATCATTATTGGCGTTCGCACATCAGGCACCTTCATGCCGGTGCTGATTGCGGTAGCCTTTGTTCAGACCACACTGGTGCCGGGCCTGGTCGCATTTCTATCGGTGGTCGCTATTGGCCTAGTGTTGCGGGGATATCTCTCAAGCCTGAACTTGTTGCTGGTATCCCGAATCTCGGCACTCATTATTCTGGTTATATTCATTACGGCGGGGCTGAGTATCGTCGGCTATCAAATGGGCTTCAATACCGGCATGACCGTCACCTTTTTCCCAATGGTGATTATTGCCTGGACCATTGAACGAATGTCCATTTTGTGGGAAGAGGAAGGCGCCCGAGAAGTGCTGGTGCAGGGTAGTGGCAGCTTGTTTGTGGCCATTTGTGCCTATCTGGTCATGAGCACATCGTTAGCCGGCCACTTGACGTTTAATTTCCCGGAATTGCACCTGGTGGTGCTCGGCCTGATCCTGCTGATGGGCCAATATACCGGTTACAAGCTCAGCGAGCTGCGGCGCTTCACCCCGATGAAGGTCTACGACTGACATGGACTGGATTTCGCCGCGCAAGCTAAAGAAGCTGGGAATGCTGAACATGAACCGGCGCAATGTGGGCTACATTGGCCGGTACAATGAGCGCTCGTCATTCCCGTTGGTCGACAACAAACTGAAAACCAAACTGGCTGTCAGCGAGTACGGCGTCAAAACGCCGAAACTGCTTCAGGTTGTGCGCCAACAACATGAAATTTCCCATTTCCGTGAGATGTCAGAGGATCTGGATGGCTTTGCGATAAAACCCGCGAAAGGCTCCGGTGGCAAAGGCATTACCGTGATTACCGGGCGCGATGAAGACAACTTTGTCAAAGCCTCAGGTGCGCGGATTTCCGTTGCAATGCTCGAACGCCATCTGACCAACATACTCGCTGGGCTCTATTCCCTTGCGGGAACGCCTGACGTCGCGATCGTAGAGAGCCTGGTGCAATCCTCCCCTGCTCTGGCGAAGTATTCCTTCCAGGGTGTTCCAGACATCCGCATCATTATTTTTCAGGGCTACCCGGTGATGGCCATGCTTCGCCTTGCGACCAAAGCATCAGATGGCAAAGCCAACCTGCACCAGGGCGCGGTGGGTGTCGGCCTCAACATCAGCACTGGTCAAAGCCTGAATGCAGTCCAGTTCAACCGACCCATCACCCTGCACCCAGACACCGGGTTAGCACTCCAGAACATCAACATCGAAGCATGGGAAGACATGCTTGAGATGGCGTCCAGATGCTATGAGGCAACAGGTCTTGGCTACATGGGGGTTGATCTGGTGGTCGATGCCCACGAAGGACCGCTCCTGCTGGAACTCAATGCCCGGCCCGGCCTGGCCATTCAGATGGCTAACGGTGAGGGCTTGCTACCCCGACTAACCAACATTGAAGCGTTAAAGCGCCCCCACTTCAGCCCGCGAGAACGAGTGCAGTACGCCATGGAGGCGTTTGGCAAACACTGAAGTACTGATTTTCGACACAAAAAAACCGGAGCAGCACGCTCCGGTTTTTTTATCGCCATCGAGCAATCAGAGTAACTCACCCCGTTGCAACAACAGCTTCCGCTCATGAGTAAGGCCTTTGAGCAAGCCCCAGGTCATGATCAACAGGATCACCGTAAACGGTAAGCCTGCGCTGATGGCCACAGCCTGAATCGCGCCGAGAGCATCATCACCACCGCCAAAGATCAACGCGGCTGCAATAGCGCTTTCCATGACCACCCAGAAGACGCGCTGCGAGGTTGGTGCGTCTGTCTTCCCGCCAGCGGTAATGCTGTCGATCACCAGCGAGCCAGAATCCGAAGATGTCACAAAGAACACCAACACCAGCACGATGCCGATAAACGAGACGATTCCGGTCAATGGGAGCCCAGCAAACATCTGGAAGGTCGCCAATGAAACTTCTGTCAGACCATCTTCTGCCAGAGCGCCAACGCCCTGCTGCATCTGCTCCAGAGCAGTACCACCAAAGCCGCTCATCCAGACCGTGGTGATCAGGGTTGGGATGATCAGTACTGCGGTCACAAACTCGCGAACGGTACGGCCCTTGGATACCCGCGCGATAAACATGCCTACGAACGGTGACCAGGAGATCCACCAGGCCCAGTAGAACACGGTCCAGCCATGTACCCAGGCCTCGTCTTCACGACCAAACGGGTTGCTCAGGGGCACCACATTGGCCACGTAGGTGGATGAGGTGATCCAGATGGTTTCTACAATAGCCAGTGTCGGGCCAGCGAAAACCACGAATGCGAGCAATATACCGGCAGTCGCCATGTTGATGTTACTCAACACTTTAACGCCGCCATCCAGGCCCCTTAGTACGGAAATCAAGGCCAGCACGGTAACGCCAACGATGATGCCCATCTGCACGTTAATGCCAGACCCCATGCCAAACAGGTAATCAAGGCCGGATGCCGCCTGCTGCGCACCAAACCCCAGGGACGTTGCCAGACCAAAAATGGTGGCTACCACTGCCAGCACGTCGATAATGTGCCCAGGCCAGCCCCACACTTTGTCTTTCAGCAGAGGGAAGAAGGCAGATCGAATGGTCAGTGGCATGTTCTTGTTGTAGGCGAAGAATGCCAACGACAATGCAACCACAGCATAGATTGCCCATGGGTGCAGGCCCCAATGATAGAGGGTGGCGCCCATTGCCATATTGCGGGCTTCTGCGGTGTTGGCTTCAACGTTGAACGGAGTTTCATACCAACCCGTGTAATAGGCAACCGGCTCTGCCACGGCCCAGAACATCAGGCCGATACCCATGCCCGCCGCAAACAACATGGCAAACCATGAGATCCTGGTAAATTCTGGTTTTGCCTGTTGCCCGCCCAGGCGGATCTTACCGACAGGCATAAAAATCAGTGCAAGACTCACCACCACAAACAGGTTGGCGCTGAGTAGAAAAAACCAGTCAAAACCAGCAATGATGTCCCATTTTGCGCCGTCAAGCAGCTCTTTGGATGCGGTCGGGAATATTAACGTTCCGACAACAAACAGAACAACAATCAAGGCTGATACCGGGAATACCCAGTTATGAAGATCCAGGCCGAATGGTCTGATATTATCCTGGCCTGCGACGTAATCCGTCTGGTATTCGTCTTTCACTACCTCGCCCACGTTGGAGCCTCCTGGTCAAGTGTGACTATTTGGATATGCGTTCAGGTTCTGTAAGCATGAATTGATCTTCAAACGTTACAAGCCCGTCATCTTATTACTTTGAGCTCAAAACATCAAAAGACGACATATTTCGCAAACTCAGCTATCAGCATAGACCAGTTACAAGTCTTTAACCTTTCGGGTTTCGTAGTGTAATTGATAAAACATCGGCGAACTTACCAGATCTACCCGAATCTACAGAGGCCCCCATGGCGAAAACGACAACCTTTCCACTCCGGTATTCTGCTTACGTTATCAGCCTTGCCGGCCTCATCATTTCGCTGCTTTTGGCCCTCTGGGCCGGTTCTGGCTACACTTTCCCCGCCCTCTTCGGGGCAATGACCTTCATCGGCACCTTCGACCTTATTCAGCGCCGCCATACTGTGAGCCGAAACTACCCGATCGTGGCTCATTTCCGGTATTTGTTCGAATCGATAGGGCCCGAAATCAGACAGTATTTCATTCAATCCGACACCGAAGAGCGTCCCTTCTCAAGAGAACAACGCACGATCGTGTACCAACGCGCCAAAAACGTTCTCGATAAACGACCCTTTGGCTCTCAACTGGGCATGTACGAAGAAGGTTTTGAGTGGATGAATCACTCAATGACACCCGCCAAACTTCAATCCAGTGATTTTCGCATCGTCATCGGCAAGCAATGCGGCAAACCCTACAGCGCCAGCGTTTTCAACATTTCTGCCATGAGCTTCGGCTCACTCTCGGCCAACGCCATCCTCAGCCTGAACGCTGGTGCCAAAAAAGGCGGTTTCTATCACGACACCGGCGAAGGTTCAATCTCCCGTTACCACCGCCAACCTGGCGGCGATCTGGTGTGGGAAATCGGCTCCGGATACTTCGGCTGCCGACACCCGGACGGCTCATTTAACCCCGACATGTTCGAGGAAAATGCCCGACTGGATCAGGTAAAAATGATAGAGGTCAAACTATCTCAAGGTGCAAAACCCGGGCATGGTGGCATTTTGCCGGGCGAAAAGGTCACCCCGGAAATTGCCGAAGCGCGTGGCGTTCAGGTTGGCGAAGATTGCGTATCGCCCGCCAGCCACTCGGCATTCTCAACACCGATTGGGTTGTTAGAATTTCTGGACCGGTTGCGCTCGCTGTCGGGCGGCAAGCCAGTAGGATTCAAACTTGCCATTGGCCACCCTTGGGAATGGTTTGCCATTGTCAAAGCCATGCTGAAGACCGGCAAAACACCAGACTTTATCGTTGTGGATGGTGGCGAAGGGGGCACCGGAGCGGCCCCCCTGGAATTTATTAATCGGCTCGGCATGCCAATGACCGAAGCGCTTTTGCTGGTGCACAACACGCTGGTGGGCACTAACCTGCGCGAAGATATCGCCATCGGCGCGGCAGGCAAAATCACCTCGGCCTTTAACATTGCCCGCACCCTGGCACTGGGCGCCGACTGGTGCAACTCGGCCCGCGGTTATATGTTCTCGCTCGGTTGCATTCAGGCTCTGAATTGCCATACCGGTCGCTGCCCCAGCGGAGTTGCCACTCAAGACCCCAGACGAGGCAACAAACTGGACGTAGCCCTGAAAAGCGAGCGTGTTTACAACTTCCACAAGAACACCCTTGATGCCCTGCAAAACCTGCTTGAGGCGTCCGGCCTGAAGCATCCGTCTGAATTGGGCCCTGAGCACATCGTTCGCCGTGTATCCAAGACAGAGGTGCACACCTATCTGGACCTGTTCCCCTTCCTTGAACCCGGCGCCCTGCTTGAGGGCAAAACCGGGCTGACAGTGTTCGATAGATACTGGGCCGATGCGCGGCCAGACAGCTTCGAGCCACCGGAATTCATTCTCAAACTGAGGGAGACCAAACTGCGTTAATTTTACCGAGAAAAGCCCGGTGCTCCTGTTTATTTTTACTTTGCTCTGGTGTAGACTTCGCTCCCGCTAAGCCACTGAGATAAACCTGTTTTCTCACAGCTAGCGGATTACGGGGCGTAGCGCAGCTTGGTAGCGCACTTGCATGGGGTGCAAGGGGTCGTAGGTTCAAATCCTACCGTCCCGACCAAACAAAACAACGACTTAGGCCAACTCTTACGGGTTGGCCTTTTTCGTTTCTGGGCTGGGGGCGTAATGGGGGCGGATAGACATTCCAGCCATAAAAAACCCCAGCGAGTCACCCCGCCGGGGTTAGTACAGCGTTTCGGCCCATCGACGCTGCCACGATGTGCGAGGCCCGATAAGTGGAAGGGTCAACCACTCATCAGGCCCGGCCTTTACTGCGCAATACCTGCCCGCTGAACCAGCCTTGCCCCCTCTGAACGCGGATCACCACCGTTGCGATAAAGCGGCGTTACTTTCCCTTTCAGGTATTCGGCCAATCCCTCAAGCCTCGCGGCTTCTTGTTCAGCAGGCGTTGCACTGGCGGTAATCACTGCCGGGCGGGGCGCTGCTGGACGGCTTGAAGCCCCAGCCTCGATTTTGCGGATCAACAGATTCAACTCTGTTTGCAATTCGCGGCTCTGGGTGATTGGTCGTGCGGCTGTCAGGCTCGGCCCTGTGAGATCAGGCCAGCGCATAGCGATAACAGCGGCCTCGTTTTCCAGTCTGCAGGTCTTTACGTACCGTTCATCGGCCCTCTGTAGCGCCTCAGTGAGTGCGGCGGCGGCCTCCTGAACTCTGGCGGCATCTTTCCCCAGATCACTCAGGTTGCGGCCATGCTCGCGGGCAATTTTACCCAGACGCTGGCCAGCTTCGGCTTTACAGGCGGATTCCAGGCCATCGCGTAACTTGCCTTTCAGGATCTCAAGCGCCGGAATCAAGCCTTCCTCTTTATCCGCTGCGGCTCGCCGTCTGGCTGTCAGGTCTGACAATTCGTCTTCTTTGCCATCGGCGTAAGCCTGGGCTATGCCGGTATTAGCCTCGCGCTGTTCCGCTCTGGCTTCCTCAAGCTGTCCCTGTACGTCCTCAATGCGGGCTTGCAGGGCTTCGACTTCGGATAAATGGGCTATCTGTTCACTCATGGTCTGATTCTCCATAGGGTTCGTGTTTCCAAGTGCCGTCAGGCTGGCGGATCATTTCAAAACCGGCTTCCTCGCCGCTCGCCTCAAAAACGATCCGGGTAATGGTTATTTCCTCGCGCTGCGCCATGCCTTCCAGGTTGGTCAGTCTGTCGATAAGCTGCTTGTTCATGCTGTCGCGCTCCTTACTGCATTTTGCAGGTGGCGGCGTAGCGTCTGGGTGTCTACTTCATCGCTTTCTATGAGCGCGGCCACAACGGGCGATAATGCAGGCTCCGGGAAGGTGAGAGGCGCGGCCCTGCGGTGCTGGCTCTCAAGTCGCTTTAGCCGTTCTGTGTAGCGTGTCATTGGCTGGCTTCCTCTAATGCTTCAATCCGCTGGCGGATCTCGTCCAGCTCATCGACGCGGGCCATTGAAGCGATACCGTCAATCAGCATCCGGCCAACGTCTGGCGAAACATCGCCTTCAGATACCGCCTGCATGATCTGGCGGGCCTGTTCGGTGTAGCTGCCATCTGGGTTAAGCGGGAACTCTACCGGCTCAGTGCGGGCCTTCAGGGGCGGGGCCAGGCGCTCAAGAACAATCCGCATTGCCTGAACATCGCCATCTAATGCGGCGGCAATACAACGCTCGGCAACGGCTTTGCCTTTGTCCTCGAATGCCTTTCGCAGACTGGCGCGTTTATCGACAATCCCCGGCGGCCTGCCTTTTGGGTTGCCGCTTTCGCCTTTTCTCCAACGTCCTGCCATTAGTCGATTCCTGAATTGAACAAACGTCGATCAGGTAGCGGGATTGCTCTGTCCTGATCTTGTCTTGTTGTAGGCTATATCTGGACTTGCTCTCGTTAAATAGGCGCGTTGTTTCATGTTGTCTTATGGCCCTATTCCGGCCCCAGATAACAGGCACCAAAACAAGGGCGAATAAAATCACCACGGGGCAGGGGGTTATATCTTTTGGGAACTTGCAATGGTCACAGGTTCCAGGCTTTGGCGGTTCTCTCCGCCAGCCTGAACAGGGGGTGGGGTGAAAACCCCGTACCCCCTTTAGGGGTGAAAAATCACCCCAGCTCAGCCCTTGTGCCCCAAGGGTTCTAGCGGGGTGGTGGGGTGTTTTCTTTTTCACCCCAGTAAATTGCTCTAGCCCTTGCACCATGCGGCTTTAGCTGGGGTGGGGTGGTCTAGGTGGGGTGGTCACCCCATCACCCCACCCCACGAAAGCACCCCACCTTAAAACAGCCTCAAGGTTCCATCCTCTCGCTGGAATAACTCGCCATTTTCGAGGGCACGGGTAGTACAGGCGCGTAACGACTGATCCCCGATACCGAAAACGCCTTCCTTCCCTGCATAGTCGCGCATTTTTCGAGGTGTCAGGTATTCGCCCGCGTCCAACTTTTTCTTAATCAGGTCACGGGCAATCACCAGAAACGCCTGATAGCGTTCCTCTGCTTTCTTGTCAGCCTTGCCCTCGGCTTTTTCAACGATAGTCGGCACCAGCGCCCCGCCTGCAATACGGCGCAACCATACACCCTCCCACGGCGCGGAATAGTTCGCCTTTGGGGTGGTGAACCTCACCAGTTTGGCGGCTTCCTCTGGCTCTATGCCGTATTCCTTTTCGGCAATATCGGCCCGCATCGTGGACAGCAGACCAACCCAGCGGGAACCATCCACCAGGCCAGAACCACCCCTCACGGCTTCCTGCCCGCTGGCGTTGTCCTTCATGCTGGCTTTGCTTACGTGGTGCGGCAGCAGTACCGTTGCCCCGGTTGCCTTGCGGATTTCCTCGGCACACTCAATCAGGCGGGTACTGTCTGCGTTGTCGTTGGGGTCGCCACCGTCAAACCGTGCTAGGGGGTCAAGAACAATCAGTTTGGTGTCCGGCACCTGCTCTGCCACTTCGATTACCCGGCGAACAAACGCGGTTCGGTGTAGCTCACCGTTCATTTTTGCGGTTAGGCGGTTGTCTTTGCCCACACAATCGAACACGTATAGCCGTTCGGCTATCTTGTCCCGGTATGGCTGGAAAGAGGCATTATCAAACGGGTCTATGGTATCGGCGTACATTTCAACCACAGCTTTTAGGCGGCGGTGTATTTCTTCCCTGTCATCCTCGGCACTGAACATCAGAACGCGGCCGGGCTCGCCCATTTCCATTTCAAGCCATTCCAAGCCGGTGGCCACACTGACAGCCAGTTGCAGGGTTGCCATACTCTTGCCCGTACCGCCAGCAGCGGCCAGCAGGCCAACCACCCCCAACGGAAGCCGCTCGTTTACCAACCATCGGCGCTCTGGCGGATCTGTTACCAGCAGTTCCGCAACGCTGGCGGCTTTCAGGTCAAACGGGTCATCGTTGGCCGCGTCCAGGTCGCTGAACTCTTTTTCAGCTTCCAGCCTCCGCAGCTCATCCATTGCGAGAAAGTACAGCGTTTTCCCGGTGGTCACTTTTTCGCCATCGTGGGTGAAGGAAAAATAAGTGGTTCGGGTTTTCTCTGCGTCGTACTTGTCGGATTGCTTGCACCAGTTGTTAAGCAGGGTGAACCCGTCCTGGCTTTCGCCGGTTTCATACGATATGGCGGCGGCTATCTTCTGGAACTCGTCATACCCCTGCCCCTGCCCTTGGTTGGGGATGCAGGCCAGCAGCAGCGCCATCTGTTGCAGGCTCATTCTGTCACCCTCTGGGGCGCTCTCTAGTCCATCCTCCGGCGCTTCCTTACGGTCGAAGTATTGCCGCCCCAACTCCGTTAAATCCCTGTCCTCGATAGCGAACGGGCTTTGCTCAAGGTGGTGGCCGGTGAAGGTAAGGAACCGCCCCCCTTCGTAAAGTTCCACGCCATCGGCTTGGCTGTTGCCGGTATAGCCCCCGAAGGTTCCACGGGCAATAAACCGAAAGCCGTTTAGGCCGGGGGAAAACTCTGTATAGGTGTCTGCCTTTTGGATGATCTCGGCCACGTGTGGCGCTACGTGTCCATGCTCGTCTATGCAGTGGTCAATATCCCCGCCGATGATCCCGTGGTCTGCATCGCCATACAGGATAAAGCCAACCCCGTGCAGATCCTGGCGGCTTTCTGCGTAGTGGATCGCCTGTTCAGCCGTGGTGCAGAATGTGGCCTTGTCCTTGCGCCATGCGCTGCCCCCGGTTACAGGTGAAACCGGCACCTTGTCGGGCTTCTTTCCCGGCTTTGGTATTAGCCGCCACGCGCACCAGATCGGCAGCTCTTCCAGCTCTGGCGGGATTTCCTCAAGGCTGGGGATATGTCGTGCATAGGGTCGGCTGTTCGGTTTTTGAACAGTCATGCTATAATCACTATGTACTCTCTCGAATGCGCCCCCGTTAGTCTGCCCGGCTGCGGGGGTTTCTTTTAGCTGTTCCATCAGTTAGCCCCTCCGCGCCGGTTTCTGCCCTGGCATCCCAATATCAGTTAGATACTTGTCCGCCTGATCTTTGGTCATGCCCATTTTTTCGAGCTGGCGTCTCATTGCCCGGCGGCTCATGTTGCCGTTTACCCACATGGAGCGATAACCGCCGTTATAGAACTCTGAGGCGGCGCGGTTTATATCGTTGTTGGTGGCGTTCGGATTGAATACAGCTTTCATCACGCGGCCCCTCTCGCTTCCAGCCAGTTGGCCAGATCCGATTCCCACCAGCCAACACAACGGGGGGAAAGCCGAATTTTGCCGGGGAACCCAGACTGTTTCTCGTACCTGTAAAGAGTGGCGCGGCTGATACCCAGCCAGAAAGCAACCTCAGAGGGTCGCAGTAGTTTATCTGTGGTGCGGTTTGTAGACAGGGTTTTAGTGGCATGAGACATATTGCTAACTCCCAAAGGTTCTTGATTTCTTCAGGTGCTAGCTAATCAATCTCGGCCTTTCTGAAATTAGTAAATAAACGAACGATTTACTTCACAAAAGGGGCAAGCAAAATATCCGGCCCAAACATGGCCGCAATCGGCTCTATCTGTGAGCGCGCAATTTCCGCAGATTCAGCAGGCCAGCTCATGTCATACAGCAGGTCTAAGGGTCTTTTTGGGTGCGGCCCGGCAAGCTCCAACGGCAAAGCCAGTATCATAGGAAGGGCTGGCAGACTCTCCCGCCAGCAAAGGCGGCTGGCATTGATAGGGTCACTCTTATCGGCGCTGAATATCGGTTGTACTTCGGGCAGCTCTACCCTTTTCAACTTTGTCCCTTGAATTGCTGCACACGCGGCTAGATGCTGGTTGCACAGTATTCCGGGCCTGATGCCGCTTCGTAGCGTATACATCCATGAGGCGGGTACTCTCCGCTTATTGATACGATCAAACCCAAGCCTTAACGTGCTTTCCACTGTCTTTTTCTGCCACCCCCTCAAGCCCTCCGGCGGGCGCTTCCCGTTTTTCTTATGCCAACCAATGACAGCGGCTCGAACAAACTGGCTCCGCTGCTCCCGTTGATCCACTTCAGGGTAGGCCACCCAAGATAGATAAACCGGCGCGGCAATTTCATTGTCGGGGATTCTCACATGGTGAAGCTCGGTCATGCTCCCCCCATGCTTGCCTGCCGCTTTGCGCCAATGCTCGCAACCTTGCCCGACTTCCACGACTCCGCCAGGGGCAATTCCTCAAGATCCGCCAGCCGTTGCAACTCGGCACCCAGCAGCCGCCAGGCTTCCTTCATTTCTTCCCGTGGGTTGTGGCGGTTATAAATCCGGGCCATGCGGTTGGGCTCTACATGGTTCAGGCAACGCTCAATGATATGACCAGCAATACCCTGCTCCGCCATGATCGTGGCCCCTGTCCGGCGCAAGTCGTGGGGTGTCCATTTGCCCCGTGGTAGCTTCAGGGTGTCGGGCTTTTTGGTTCTGCCCTTGTACTCCTTCCCTTTATCTTTCTGGCGGTCTGAAATCTGTTTCGTGATGGTTTTCGGGTCAATGTGGCCACCCCCACGGCTGGCGGGATGTAACCATTCAAAACCGCCGGTAAGCTCATGCAGTCGGCCAAAGTATTGCAGCGCGTAATCCGACAAGTTGACCAGATGGGGCTTTCCGTTCTTGCTGTTCTCGGCCGGAATCCGCCATTCAGCCGCCACCAGATCCACTTCAGACCAACGGGCCTTCAGCAGTTCGCCAATACGGCAGCAGGTGGATAGACACAAGTGAACGGCAATCTGACTCATTTCTGACAGACCGGACTCCGGCAGCTTATTGAACAAATCCGCCAGCTCATCGGGTGCGGTTTCGTGGGTGTCTGGATCTTCGTATTCACACAGAACACGCTCCCGCTCAGTGTCGCGGCCTCCAACGTCCTCACGGGTTAAGAGCGCCAGCGGGTTGGACTCGATGTAACTCCGGGTCACTGCGAACCCCATCATTTGCTTAGTGAGGGCCAGCAGGACGTTAGCAGCGCGGTTGTGGCCTTTCTCTAATAGCGGGTCTGCAACCCGGTGGAACTCAGCCACACCGAACCGGGATACCTCAAGATCCCCGTACTTGCTGAGTATCTTGGTTTCTATCCAGTGTGAAGCGGCGGCCCCGCCATCTTTATGGCCATTCTTCGGGTTCTGTAGCTTCATTTTCTGCCAGGTCTGGAACAGATCCCGCATTGTCACGCGGTTTAACGCTTCCTGTTTCCGTTGGGCCTCCTCTACCTTCAGTTGCTCGGCTTTAGCCTGCTTTTCGGCTACTGGGTCGTTACCCTGCCGGATAGCGGCCCGCATTCCTTCGGCCAACTTCCTCGCGGCATTGGTCTTGGTTCCATCGTCAAAGGATGCAATGGTTGTCTTCCGGTCTTTCCAGTTATCACCAACCTTGACCGTATAGCGCAACTGCCAGACCTTCTTCCCGCCCTTGGTAAGACGGAATACCAACCCCGATACTTTGGAATCCTTAATGTATTGATCCTTTCCGGCTGGCTTCAGCTTGGCTAAATACGGATCTGCGTCTGTAGCGTTTTTCGGCAATTCGTTCATGCCCGGCGCTCCTTTCTCTCATTTCCGCCCCCCAACTCTGGGGACGGATTGGGGACGTATAAAAACCCTGGGGGCGGGTTGGGGGCGTAAATTCCAACCCGTGACAATCTGAGACAAAGTGAACCACAGAATAGACCATAAAGCCAGTATTTTCGGTGCGTTGCGAGGGGTTCCGGGTTACTTTTTGGGGGCTTTTGCGTTGTCCTGAAACAGCCTATTAGCTGCATGGGGTGCAAGGGGTCGTAGGTTCAAATCCTACCGTCCCGACCAGAATTCCCTACACAAAGCCCGGGCCGAAAGGTTCGGGCTTTGTTGTTTTTAAGCATGTCATTTCGGGTCAGGGTCTGACCCCATATTGAATCGGTGGCGGGTTAGCACAAGCGCGGCGGCGATGAGCAGGCCGGAGATGCCGAAGGCGAGCGTAAAGCCGCCAAGCTGGAGCAGCAAGCCGAACATTAGCGGTGCCAGGAAGTGGATCGCGCGATTGGCCATCAGGCGCATACCCAGAGCTCCCGCCCGCTTCTGGCGATCCACGGACTCTGCCAGGATGACCATCGACAGCGGTTGCGTCAGGCCAGAGCCAATACCCACCAGTACCGCCAGCAAGCCCATCAGAATCACTTGTTCCGACATCCCCAGCAAGGCAATGCCGGCCGCCAGGGTTGCGAGTGAAAACAGCACGGTGTTCTCTCGCCCGCCCGCCAAGGCAATCATGTTGGCCATAAACGGGCGAATCAGCATGGATACGCCGGCGCGCAGGCTCACCAACACGCCGATAACCAACGGACTGATGGCCAGGCTTTCGAGGTATACCGGCAGGTAGCTGCCATAGACGCCAAGGGCAAACATGCCCAGCACGGTTACCAGCACCGACAGCTGAACACCCTGATTGGCTCGCATCAACTGCCACTGAGCCCGAAAGCCTGCCTGCTTGCGGGTTATCGCAATCCGTTCACGGGCCTGCCCTGTCAGGCGCAGAGCCACCAGGCCAGATACCAACGCAAACCCAGTCATCACCAGAAACACATAGTCGGTACCCGAGCTTTTCAGTAACGCCCCGGCCAGCAGGGGGCCCACCACCTGTCCGCCGGAAAGCCAGGTGGCATACCAGCCAAAGTACTTCTCCAGCCGGGGGCCAGTGCCCAAATTGGAGATAATGGTCTGGGCCGAAAGCACCATTTGCAAATGCGCCAGCCCGACCAGCAATTGCCCCAGCACCAACCCGGCATAGCCATACCAGAGATGCATAGAGAGCAATCCCGCCACCATGAGCCCTGCCCCTGCAATCAATGTGGCGCGGCCACCATAACGGCTGACCACCCCACCTAACGGAATCGCCAGCAACAGCGGCAACAGGTACTGGGCACTAAGTACCACACCCAGCACCAGCGGCGAGGCGCCAAGTTGCAAGCCGTAAACGGGCACCACGACAATCAGCATGGAATAGACGACAAAGCACAGTGTCAGCGCGAGGCAGGCTGAAAAGAAGTTGCGGGCGGCCTCATCCTCTGGACTGTCGGGCGGAGCGAGTGTCGTCAAAAGAAATCCGGGCTGTGGGTTTTGAATGGGAAGGAGTTATCTTAACGTTGGGGCAGATTGATAGGAAGCTGGCGGAGTTTGGGTGCCACGGTTGAGCATATGGGTGGGGTCTGACCCCGTTCGGGGTCAGACCCCTTGGTAGCCAGCTCCCTTGGCAGCCGGCTCTTTTGTAACCCTCCTTTTACGAGCCACGCAGTTATTGTTGCGGATCAGATACTCATTACGTGTTAGCCTGAGATCACTGTTGGCGTGTGTAGTCTGGGCTGTCGCCAATCAACCGGGTTGAGAGAAGTCTGACCACTACCCGCTTTGCCCCTGGAGGGCCAATTGACAGCCACACCGATTCACCCCGATCAGAATCATTTACTGGCAGCCTTGCCGGATGCCGTAAAATCACGGATTTTTCCGCTGCTAAAACTTGTCGAGATGAATCTTGGCGACGTGATTTATGAATCTGGCCAGTCCATCGAGTTTGTCTATTTCCCCACAAACTGCATTATTTCTCTGCTCTACGTGATGCTTGACGGCGCCTCAGCCGAGATTTCTGTCGTGGGTAACGAGGGCTTGGCCGGCATCGCTGTGTTCATGGGCGGCGAAAGCACCCCCAGCCGAACGATTGTGCAAAGCAAGGGCCTCGCGTATCGAATGCCCTCGTCCGAACTCAGAACCGAGTTCAACAATCACGCGGAAGTGCGCGTGCTGATGCTGCGCTACACCCAGGCACTGATTACCCAGATGTCGCAAACGGCCGTCTGCAATCGTCACCATTCCATCGATCAGCAGCTGTGTCGATGGTTACTGTTGTCTCTTGATCGCCTTCCAGACAATCATCTGACGATGACTCAGGAACTGATCGCCAACATGCTGGGCGTCCGCCGGGAGGGCGTTACAGAAGCCGCTGGCAAACTGCAAAAGCTGGGCGTTATCGAATACCATCGCGGCCACATCACCGTTATTGACCGGCCTCGACTTGAGGTACTTTGTTGCGAATGTTACGCCGTGGTCAAGCGGGAGACCGACCGACTAAAGCCCAACCGCTTAACCGCTTAAATGTGCTGCTGCAGGCCTTTGACATCGGCGACCAGGCTTTGATCCACAGGCCGACGATTCAACTCCTTGACTCTATACATCGCTGCATCCGCTTTCTTCAACAAGGCGATGGCGCTATCCCCATGCTCCGGATACACGCTCACGCCGATGCTGAGCTGCAACGACACCTCATGCCCGCCCACGACCATCGTGGCCGCGGCAGCTTCGCGGATTTTGTCCGCCACGGCGTAGGCATGATCAGGCTGGGCAATCTCGCCCAGCAACACCACAAACTCATCACCACCGTAGCGACACAGGGTGTCTGCCGCTCGGACCGATTTCTTCAACCGGTCTGCCAACGTCGTCAGGATCATGTCGCCAGCATCGTGACCAAGAAGGTCATTGATGGTTTTGAAGTTATCCAGATCAATGAACAGCAGCCCCATCTGCTTGTTATGTCGCCGGGCCAACGCAAGGGACTGCTCGAATCGCTCGTAAAAAGCCCCCCGATTGTGCAGGCCGGTCAGCGCATCGTGCTGTGCCAGGTGCTCCATGCGATCCGTGGCGGCCCGTGAGAAGCGGGCATCGTGAAACACAATCACCGCTCCCACAACCTCACCTTGCCGGTTATGAATGGGTGCTGCCGAATCCTCGATGGCCAGTTCCGTGCCGTCCCGGGCCATCAGCAAAGCATTCGCTTCCAGCGCCACAATGCTGTCGGTCTGAATAGCCCGCCGGGCGGGATCATCCGTCGGCAGATGGGTAATGGCATCCACCACCTGAAATATCTCACTCAAAGGCTTTCCGATGGCCTCACTACGACGGTATCCGGTCAGCATTTCGGCCACTCGGTTCATGTAGGAAACCCGGCCGTTTATATCAGTACTCAGCACTGCATCGCCGATAGAGTCCAGGGTAACCTGAGCACGCTCCTGCTCGAGAAATAGCCGCTCTTCCGCCTTTTTCCTGGCCTTCTCATGGGCTTTGTAGATACTGATATCCTCCACGGTATGAACGTATCCGTGGCCGGGTATGCCGTCGGTCAGCAACGCGGCGTTGTGCCGGGTCCAGACCGTTTTTCCACTCGAACATTTCAGTCGAGCCTCGCACAGAAAGGGCTGATGCCCCAGCAACGCATGCTTCCAGTGCTCAATCACCCGGGCGTGATCCTGCGGATGAATAACAGAACTCCAGTGCGATCCAATAAGCTCGTCACCGCTCCAGCCACAGAGTTTCTGGTAAGCGACGTTGCTGTAAAGGCATTTTCCGTGGCTGTCTGTCACCAAAATGCCCAGCGGCAGCACATCACTTAAAGGGAAGCCCTTACCCTGGCCCGCATGGGAATGCGGGTCAGCGGACAACGGAAAGAAATCGCGATAACGCAGCATTCGATCACTCCCTGTTTTCAATAACGACTTCAACACGGCGATTCTGCTGGCGACCCGTGGCGTTGTCGTTATTGGCGACAGGGCGCTCAAACCCGTACCCGGATACCGACAACCGGCGGTTGTCGATACCATGGTCCGTCAGAAACTGACGGACAGATTCGGCCCGCTGACGTGACAGGTTCTGATTGAACAAGGCACTGCCTACGTTATCGGTATGGCCTTCAATCAACACCTGGCGGTCCGGGTACTGGTTCAGAAAGTTCACCAGCTTTTCAAGATTCTGGTTTGTGCCTCCCTGTATCTGCGCACTGCCCGTCGCAAACAGCACATCACCGAGGGTCAGCACCAGGCCGCGCTCGGTTGCCTCCGCCTCCAGCATGTCGATCTGCCGTTGCAGTTCGGCGGCTTCACGGGCCGACAATGCGGCGGCATCTGCTTGAGAGGTGCGGGCGCTGGTGGCATCCGCGTGAGCCTGGTCCGCTTCGCGGGTTCGTGCAGCCAGTCTGGCAGCATCCCGCTCTTCGCCCAGCAGCACCCGGTCCGCTTCCATCAGCCGGGTCTCACCTTTGGCCCGGGCAATTTCCACCATCCGGTCCGCCATGTATATCCGATGCGCCGCCAACGCCGCTTCATCACTTGCCAATGGCTGCTCGGCAAGCTGCACTGCCGCTTCGGCATCACGCAATTCAATGCGGGCGTGAGTCATCATGTCGGGGTTCTGTTGCAGTCCGGTCAACTTTGCACGCACATCCTCCGATCCATCAGGACTGGTTGGCGTCATGGCACAACCCGTCAGGAGCGCGGATGACAGCAGGAGTGCAGTGCCGGTTTTTTTACCGGGAACGCCTTTCAATAACGATTGAATGTTCATTGTTGATCTCCCTGACGGCGCATTTCTTCATCCAGGGCCTCGGCACCGCGCCCCATCTCCCGGTTGATCGCTGTCGCCTTCGCGGCTTCGGTTCTGGCCATCGCCAATTCAGCTGCCACACGGGCCTGTTTGGCCAGACGATCAGCCTCGGTCATCTTTTCGGCCGCTACCGCCTTGTTGGCTTCTGCCAAATGCCGATTGGCCTCTTCCAGTTCAGCGCCCGCATAGCGACGTGCTTCAGCCTGTTCGGCCTTGGCAATTGCATCGCTGGCCATGGTCAGTGATTCCGTTGGCGGAACCGGCGCTGAGGCGCAGGCAACCAGCATCAGCGTTGCAAGCGTGAGGGTAACGAGAACACGGGCGCGCTCAACAGCCCGCCGCATCATGTCAATGTTCATAGAATGGCTCCTTGTAATGCGGAGCTATCCACGGCCCTGAAGCGAGCCCGAATATGTCCTACCCAATGGTCTGACAACTCTCCTTGTCACCAATGCTAATGCTCAGGCCGGGCACCGTCCGTACGCTAACGAACACAGCAGAGGCCTTTTACCAAAACTGGCAACCTTTGCTATTCCGGGATCTTTAGGTGGAGTAGTATCAAATGACGTTATGCAGATGCAGATTTTGGAAGCCCCCCTCAAGGACGCACTATGGCAAACACACACGGATACCCCACTGCCGAGAGCCATGATCGGCTGCGCCGCAGTGCCAAGGATTTGATCGAACACGGCGTCGCCCCCCGCAACCACGGCGGTAACCTTAGTGCGGAAGCTCTGCAGTTGCTTTATGAGCGGGCAAGCAAACCGGAATCTGCCGCTGACGCGCTCAAATTACTTCATGAACTGCAGACCTACCAGGTAGAGCTTGACCTGCTTTACGAGCAAATCCAGGCTAACGAATACGAAGTCAACGAAGAGCTGGCACACTATAAGTTACTCTATGAGCAGGCGCCCGCTGCCTATCTGATCATGGCCAACGACGGTGAGATTATCGAAGGCAACCAGGCAGCCGGAGCACTATTCAGAGAATCTGACGTGACTCTGAAAGGCATTGCACTGAGCCTGTTTCTGGCACCAGGCCAGAGAGACACATTGAACACACTGCTGCAGAACGCGAGAGAGCACGTCGACGGGGCAAGAGGTTTGCTCAAACTTCCCGATCACCGGGCGCTTGCTGTCCACGCACGGTCTGCTGCCACTAGAGACAGCATTTTGATGATACTGACCGAGACGCCGGCACACGATGAGACAACCTGATGCGGATGGTGGGTATAGGCGCCTCCGCCGGTGGCCTGGCATCACTTGAGGACTTTTTCCGCCATGCACCCTGCGACACCGGTATGGCGTTTCTGGTAGTTCAGCATCTGGACCCGACCCAGAAGGCCTTGTTGCCAGAACTCCTGCAGCGCTACACCACCATGCCGGTATACGAAGCGCAGCAGAACATGGCCATTGGTGCTGATTCCGTCTACGTGATTCCGCCCAACCGCGAACTTCGTGTGCTCAGTAATACGCTCAAGCTGGAACAGCCGACAAAGCCCAGGGGGCTGCGGCTGCCCATCAATGTGCTGTTTTCATCCCTGGCCAGCGCCCAGGGTGAACAGTCTGTTGCAGTTGTGCTTTCTGGCATGGGTGCGGATGGCACCCTGGGCCTGCAGGCCATTAAGGCCACCGGCGGGCTATCGGTAGTGCAAGCCCCGGAGTCAGCGCAGTTTGACGCCATGCCCAGAAGCGCCATCACGGCCGGCTGTGCCGATATAGTCGCACCCGCCGCGGAATTGCCGGCGCGCATACTCGACTATATCCGCCGGGTACCAGAGCCAGACCAGAGCCATCATACCCATCCACCGATGACACAGCTGGACCCAATCCTGCGTTTGCTGAGACAACACACCCGGCATGACTTTTCACTGTACAAGCCCTCCACGCTGCATCGCCGGATAGAGCGCCGAATGGCCATCCACGGCCTGTCGGATCTGGCCGATTACACTGGCTTTTTGAAGGCCAACACTCAGGAAGTCGAGCTGCTGTTCCGTGAGCTGTTGATCGGCGTTACCCAGTTTTTCAGAGACCCTGACACCTGGGACTACCTGATCCATGCCGGCCTGCCGGAAATTCTATCCAGAGACATACCCGATCGGACGCTGCGGGCCTGGGTAGCCGGGTGCTCAACCGGAGAGGAAGCTTATTCCCTGGCCATCGCGTTTACCGAGGCCCTGGATACTGTCGACTCCCGCAGAAAACTGAATCTTCAGATTTTTGCTTCTGACGTCAGCCCGGAAGCCATTACCGTGGCGCGCAAAGGGTGTTACCCACTTAGCATCGCAGGCTCCGTCTCAGAAGACCGGCTGGCCCGTTTTTTTATCCGGCACGACACCCATTACCAGGTGCGCCCGGCCATAAGAGACAAAGTACTCTTTGCCAGGCACGACGTGATTCTGGACCCGCCGTTCACCAAACTGGACCTGATTGCCTGTCGCAACCTTCTGATCTATTTTGATCTGACCCTGCAACGCCGGATACTGCCGCTGTTTCATTACAGCCTCCGCCCGAACGGTCTGTTACTGCTGGGCAGTTCAGAAACTATTGGCCGGCTGAATCACCTGTTTGAGCCGCTCAAACCCAAAATACGGCTGTACCGCAGCAAGCACTATCAGTCAGCCCGCCACTCTGACTTCCTGCTAGAATCGTTTCCGCCCATGTCCACTCTGCCCAAGGAGCACTCCGTGCCAACCAATCAGGTTCCATCGCTGGAGGCCATCAACTCCCTGCAAAACGCCGCGGACCATTTACTGCTGCAGGTCTATTCCCCCGCGGCGGTGGTGCTGAATGCCGATGCCGATATCGTGTACATCAGCGGGCGCACCGGTAAGTATCTGGAGCCCGCAGCCGGCAAAGCGAACTGGAACATTCACGCCATGGCCCGGGAGGGACTGCGCGAGCCATTGTACGGCGTATTAAAAAGGGCAACGGATCAGCTTGAGCCCCTGGAACTGAAAGGTCTCGCAGTGCAAACCGATTCCGGCACCAAGGCCGTTGATGTGACCATTCAGGCGCTGCGCGAGCCAGAAGCGCTCAAAGGAATGACCATGGTGGTCTTTCGCGACGCATCGGCTCAGACGGCCCCGCGCCGGATCGAATCGGCATCGTCAGCCAATCTGGATTACCAGGCCCAGATCCAACAGTATCAGCTGGAGATCGACAGCCTACGGCAACAGGCCCGCCAGTCTCGGGAGGAGCTGCAGGCCTCTAACGAGGAGCTTCAGTCCACCAATGAAGAATTGCAGTCGGCCAATGAAGAACTGACCACATCCAAAGAAGAAATGCAGTCGATGAACGAGGAACTGCAAACCATCAACACCGAGTTGCAAACCAAACTGGACGACCTGGCACTCGCCCAGAGCGACATGCAGAACGTGCTGAACAGCATTGAGATTGCGGTTTTGTTCCTGGATCAGGAGCTGAACGTGCGGCGTTATACCGAGCGGGCATCAACCATTATCAGTCTGCGCGAGAGCGACATCGGCCGCCCGCTCAGCGATCTGACCAGCAGCCTTCGTTACCCCGAACTCCAGCAAGACGCACTACAAACCCTGAGCACGCTTGCTGTGAGCGAAAAGCAGATCACCACATCGGATGATCGCTGGTACTCGGTCAGAATCATGCCCTACCGCCGACTGGACAACGTGATCGACGGCGTGGTCATTACCCTGGTAGACATCACCGAAACCAAAAACTTGGAATCCGCACTGCGGGAGAGGCCCCCGGGTCTGACCCCAAAGGGGTCTGACCCTCCTTTGCCACCTCCCACTCGTGGCCAGAACCTTTTTACTACTCTGAGGAGGCGATCAGGCTGGCGTTGCCGCCGGCGGCGGTGGTGTCGATGCACAGGTGCCGCTCGATCACGTAGCGCTGGTCCAGCTTGTGCTCGTTGATGATCGGCAACAGTGCGCCGTCGCGCTTGAGCAGGGCCTGCCGATACTGCTTGAGCAGGGGCTTTTCTGCGACGCTGACCACGGCCTCAAAGCCTTCCAGTGTAGCCAGAGCCTCTGGCTCCAGCACACCGTCGCAGGCCACCACAGGCAAGCCCGCTTTGATGGCGTCAGCCAGGGCCTTTTCCGCACCCGGAGCCACCACGACCACCTTGTTACCTTGTGACAGCGCCATGCTGGCCTGCTCTAAGGCAGACTCAACGTCCGGCCCCAAACAAAGCACCACGCCACGGGCGTGGCACGACAGATGGTTTTGCTCACCGGTTGGCCCCGGCATCTCCTCGTGGCCAAGATCCAGTGCAATCGGCACGTGATCAAAGAATACCTTGAGCATTTCCTGGCGTCCTTCAGCAATCGGCGCGTCGATCTTGCTCACCTGATCGACCAGCTTCTGCGCTTTGCCAGCGGCGATGGCCTTGCCTTCAACCGCAGGTTTCTCGACCACCTCGCCCTTGATGAACCGGCGCACATACTGCGGCCCGCCGGCTTTCGGGCCGGTGCCCGACAAACCTTCACCGCCGAAGGGCTGGGAGCCAACAATGGCGCCAATCTGATTGCGATTAACGTAGGTGTTGCCAACCTTGATACGGCTGGCAATGTGCTCAATACGGCGATCCACCCGGCTGTGGATACCAAACGTCAGGCCATAGCCCTTGGCGTTCACCGCATCCACCACCTTGTCGATATCCTTCGCCTCGAAGGTGGCCACGTGCAGAATCGGGCCAAAGATTTCTTCTTCCATCTCCTCGATGCCGCTCACTTTCAGAACAGCAGGTGAGACGAACAGGCCTTTTTCGGGTACTGGCAGTTTCTTCAGCAATTTGCCCTGCTGCTCGAACTTGGCGCAGTGATCGTTGATCTTCTTGCGGGATTCTTCATCGATGACCGGGCCCACGTCGGTGGACAGCAACCAGGGATCACCAATACCGAGTTCTTCCATGGCGCCGTAAAGCATTTCCAGCAGGTTGTCGGCAATGTCTTTCTGCACATACAACATACGCAGCGCTGAGCAACGCTGTCCGGCACTCTGGAAAGACGATGCCAGTACGTCGCGCACTACTTGCTCTGGCAACGCAGTGGAGTCGACAATCATGGCGTTCATACCGCCAGTTTCGGCCACCAGCGGCGCGTCGGGGGCCATGTTCTCGGTCATGGCTTTGTTAATCAGCTTCGCGGTATCCGTACCACCGGTAAAGCAGACACCCGCAACCCGTGAATCGGAGGTTAACGCAGCGCCCACGGTGCCGCCGTCGCCTGGCAGCAACTGAATAGCCTCTCTCGGGATACCCGCTTCATACATCAACTCAACGGCGCGCACAGCCAGCAAAGAGGTTTGTTCTGCAGGCTTGGCCACAACCGAGTTACCAGCGGCCAGGTTGGCCAGGATTTGACCGGTAAAGATCGCCAGCGGGAAGTTCCAGGGCGAAATACAACCTATCACCCCCCTGCCCTGGCCAGCGTCTTTGTAGCGGACGCCCTCGTTGGCGTAGAACATGGCAAAGTCGACCGCTTCGCGAATTTCAGCCACCGCATCCAGCAAGGATTTTCCGGCTTCACGGGTGGTCAGGGCGAACAGTTCGTGCACATTGGCCTCATAGAGGTCGCCCACCTTGCGGATCAGCTCAGCGCGCTGGTCAGCCGGCAGCGAGGACCACTGGTTAAAGCCTTGTTGTGCCGCATCCAGGGCGGCATTCACGTCTGCTTCCGAGGCAAAAGTAATGTGCCCCACCAGATCGTCCGGATTGGCAGGGTTGCGCACTTCATGAACCTCATCACTGGCGCTCGCCACGGCCATTAATGGCCCGCCTGTCCACTGATGGGTCTTGTAACGGTTACGCCCTTCATCTATTTCTGCCACCGTCACCGGATCGGTGATGTCCCAGCCTTTGGAATTGCGGCGCTGGTCACCAAAGAGTTTTGACGGATGCACAATGGCCTTGCTGGACAGATTGCGGCCCAGTTCCCTGACCACATCAATCGGGTCTTTGGCGATTTCTTCCGGTGTAATGCTGGTGTCGACGATCTGGTTAACGAAGGAGCTGTTGGCACCATTTTCCAACAAACGGCGCACCAGATAGGCCAGCAGGTCTTTGTGCGCGCCCACCGGTGCGTAGATCCGGCAGGGTACCTTGCTGTCTTCCAGCACCTGATCGTGCAGAGATTCACCCATACCGTGAAGACGCTGGAATTCAAACTTGTCACGGCCGAGGTCTTTGGCCAGTTCCAACACCGCTGATACCGAATGAGCATTGTGAGTGGCAAATTGCGGATAGATGCGGTCCGTCATACCCAGCAGCTGCCGCGTGCAGGCCAGATAGGACACATCACTGCAGGCCTTGCGGGTAAACACCGGGAAGCCACTCAGGCCCATTACCTGAGCGCGCTTTATCTCTGCATCCCAGTAGGCCCCTTTTACCAGGCGCACCATGATTCGGCGATCCAGCTTTTCAGACAGGGCATACAACCAGTCCAGAGTCTGTGACGCGCGCTTGGCAAAGGCCTGTACCACTACGCCGAAGCCGTCCCAGTTTTTCAGCTCGGGGTCCGACAAGATAGCTTCGATCACATCCAGAGACAGATCCAGCCGATCCTGCTCCTCAGCATCGATGTTAAAGCCCATGTTGGCAGCGGCGGCTTTTTTTGCCAGCTCCAATGCTCGGGGCACCAGCTCAGCCATCACCCGCTCTTTGTTGCCGTATTCATAACGCGCCAGCAAGGCAGACAACTTGACGGAAATCCCCGGGTTGGTACGAACATCGCCTTCGCAGCGCTTGCTGATGCTGGCGATCGCATCGGCATAGGATTTGAAATAACGCTCGGCATCGGCGTCGGTGCGGGCGGCTTCACCCAGCATGTCGTAGGAATAGGTGTAGCCTCGTTCTTCCTGGGCTTTGCCTCGCTCCTGGGCCTCTTCGATGTCACGGCCCAATACGAACTGCCGGCCCATTTCTTTCATGGCTTGGCCTGCGACGGTGCGCACAACAGGCTCGCCCATGCGCTTCACCAACTTGCGCAGAGTATCGCCCACGCTCTGGCGTTCTGAATCTTTCAGCAGATTGCTGGTCATCAGCAGGGCCAGAGTCGCCGAGTTAATCATGCCCGACTTGGCTTTGCCCACGTGGGCACCCCAGTTGCCGGACGTAATCTTATCTTCTATAAGATCGTGAATGGTCAGGTTGTCGGGCACCCGCAGCAGGGCCTCCGCCAGGCACATCAATGCCACACCTTCTTTGGTGGTCAGGCCGTACTCAGCCAGAAACTTCTCCATGATCGTGGGCCGGGCACCGTTGCGCACATCGCGCACAAGGTCCGCCGCCCGGACGGAGATAGCACGCCGCTCGGCGTCGGAAAGCTGGGCCTCAGCAATCAACCGGTGAATGACTTCAACTTCGTCTGCCAGGTAGTTATCCCGAATCGCCTTACGAATAGAACCGAGCTCTGGCATCACGGATTGCTGTGGACTCATGGGTGTACCCTCCTGATTATTTTTTGCTTACCGCATTCTAACGAAGCCCCTGAAGTCTGTTTACCCGTTCCGCCTCGTTATGGTTTACTTTTTCCCCGAATTGGACCGATTATAAATACCTATTCGGCCACAAATTCACTAAACTTGGGGATTATCACCTTTTAATGAAAAAACTAACCGCTTATTACAAAGGATAGCAGTCATGGCGGATCTGGACAGAATTGACCTTTCGATCATCCGGGAGTTGCAGAAGAATGGCCGGATAACGGTGACAGATCTGGCGTCCAGAGTTGGCCTTTCCAAAACACCGTGCCAAACACGCATGCGCCGGCTGGAAGAACAAAACTACATCACCGGCTACAGCGCCATGGTCAACCAGACCAAGCTGGGCCTTTCACACGTCGCCTTCGCGCAGGTCACCCTTAATGACACCAGCAGCAAGGCCCTGGCAGCCTTTAACGATGCGGTACGGCAGATATCGGCGGTTGAGCAGTGCCATATGATGGCGGCCAACTTCGATTACCTGCTGAAGATCCGTACCAAGAACATGGCCGAGTACCGACAAGTGCTGGGTGAGCAGATTTCCAGCCTGCCCCATGTGCTGCAAACCAGCACGTTTGTGGTTATGGAAAGTGTCAAAGACCGCGGCCTTTAAGGATAGACCATGAACAGACCAAATAGATCGTCCCGCTTGAGAGTTGTCATTGCTCCGGACTCGTTCAAGGAATGCCTGGCCGCCGAGCAGGTGGCCAGCGCCATCGCTCGGGGTTGGCGCAGGGCTGCGCCAGAGGATCAGATTGTGGAGGTGCCACTGGCGGACGGTGGCGAGGGCACCACTCTGGCCCTGACCGAGGCCCGCCAAGGCAAGCTGCACAGCCAAGAAGTCACCGGGCCGATGGGCAACCCGGTTACCGCTCACTACGGCCTGGTCAATGACGGCGACATTGCCATCGTCGAAGTGGCCGAAGGCAGCGGACTTCATTGTGTTCCAGCAGCTAGCCGCAATGCCCTGGAAGCTTCAAGTTACGGAACCGGTGAACTCATGCTTGCCGCGCTGGCCCACCAGCCCACAACCCTGATCATGGGCCTTGGTGGCAGCGCGACCACGGACGGTGGCGCAGGGATTCTTCAGGCACTGGGTGCCCGACTGCTGGACAGCGAAGGCCATGACATTCCCCGTGGCGGCGCCGGCCTGTCGAAACTTGCCAGCCTTGACCTCACACCCGCCATAGAGCGGTTGTCAGGCATCCGCCTGGTGGTCGCCTGCGACGTCAACAACCCGCTGCTCGGCCCAAACGGCGCAGCCGCCGTGTTTGGACCGCAAAAAGGTGCGGATGCCCGCCAGGTAGTGCAACTGGACAGCAATCTCCGGCATTTTGCGCAACAGGTTGAGCAGCAGGGAATGGATATGGCGAGCTTCGCGGGAAGCGGCGCTGCCGGGGGGATTGGCGGCATGGTAGCAGGCATCTTGGGCGCCGAATTACGCCCGGGCATTGAACTCGTGATGGAAACGGTTGAGCTGGAAAGTCATCTGCAACAGGCTGACCTGGTGATTACCGCCGAAGGCGCCATTGATGCCCAGAGTGCCTATGGCAAAACGCCCGCTGGCGTAGCCGCGCTGGCCAGAAAACACGGGGTGCCGGTGATTGGCCTGGCGGGCAAGCTAGGCGATGATCTGGACGAACTGCACAAACTCGGGCTGTCAGCTGCCTTTTCGATAACCCCGGCACCCATGTCGCTGCAGGAGGCTTACCGTCAGGCTGAAAAGAATCTTGAACAGGCCGCCGAGCAATTGGCCAGGCTGGTGCACGTTTTTTCAGACCGGCGCTAGTTTGCTGGCTAGCCCGGTCAACTCTATCTTGCCGCGTGCCAGCCTGACCTGGCCCTGTCGCTCCAGTTCTTTGAGCAAGCGGCTGACGACTTCCCGCGCCGTACCCAATTCCACCCCAAGTTCCTGATGGGTGATGCTCAAAACTGTCTGGCGCTGACCAGCCCGGGCCAACAACCATTCCTCCAAACGCTCATCCATCCGATGGAATGCCACCTCTTCTACCAGCAGCATCAACTCATCCAGTCGCCGGCCGTAAGACTCCATAATGGCCAGCCGGAAATCGGCAGATTGATCCATCAGTCGATCAAACAATCCTCGGGGAATAATTGCCGCCTCGGCCTCCTCCTCAACGATCGCTTCAGCGCGATAGCCGCGCCCTGTCATCAGGCAGCCGATCGACAATGTGCAGATGTCATCAGCGCCCATTCGGTACAGCACGATGCCATGTCCGGAAACACCGGTCATCTGCACCTTGATGCTGCCATCAAGCACCAATGGCAGACCGCGGCACTGCTCCCCGGCACTGAAAAGAACCTGTCCCGGCGGAAATCGCATAACGCTGATTGATGACAGCGCGTCTTTACGCAAGCTGTCGTTGAGCGTTTCCAGAATGCTGTGTTTCGCCATTACCGACTCCGAGCTGAAAATTCGTGGATGGCTGTGTGACTTTATCACTGAACGAGACCCGGCGCGGCCCTATAGTCTCACCATCATCCGACATCAAACAGGAGAAACGAAGATGACGGTAAACATGGGTTCAACTGATCGAATTGTTCGCGCTATCGTCGGCATTGTACTGCTTGCCCTGGTATTCGTAGGGCCACAAACAGCCTGGGGCTGGATTGGTGTCGTGCCACTGGCAACGGCGGCTATGGGCAACTGCCCTGCCTACTCCCTGCTGGGCATTAAAACCTGTAAATCCAAGTAAGCGCAGCCAACACTGGATACATGGAAAAAAGGCCGGGGCGAGTGTGTCGCCTCCGGCCTTTTCTACCATCTGAAATCGCTAAGCCTAGCGAACAGGGGCGTTGATAACGTCCAGAACTTCTTCGAGTTCGGTGATCATCTGCCTGATCAGCTGTTTGTACTGGGTGGTGTCATCTTTCACCTCAGTACTGCTCAGCTTCTGCTTGGCGCCACCAATGGTGTAGCCCTGATCATAAAGCAGGCTGCGGATCTGTCGGATGGTGATCACGTCTGCCCGCTGATAATACCGACGGTTACCCCTGCGCTTGACCGGCGATAGCTGCGGAAATTCCTGCTCCCAATAACGAAGCACGTGCGCTTTTACCGCACACAGCTCAGCCACCTCACCGATTGTAAAGTAGCGTTTCCCCGGAATGGTGGGGAGCTCGTTGTTATGACTCGGTTCCAGCATACGCTTCTACTTTCTGCTTCAGTTTCTGGCCTGGTCGAAACGTAACGACGCGTCGAGCACTGATCGGAATTTCTTCACCCGTTTTTGGGTTCCTTCCCGGCCGCTGTTTCTTGTCCCTGAGGTCGAAATTGCCAAAACCGGACAACTTCACCTGCTCATTGTGGCTGAGTGCGCCTCTGATTTCATCGAAGAAAGCCTCGACCATTTCCTTGGCCTCCCGCTTGTTGAGACCCAGCTCTTCATACAAGCGCTCTGCCATGTCCGCCTTCGTCAAAGCCGCCATCTGTCAACTCCTCAGTGTTGCCCCCAACTCTTCTTTCAAGGCATCAATAACCCCGTTGAAGAGCGAGTGCACTTCGTCTTCGTTGAGTGTGCGCTCAGGATGCTGCCAGAACAGACTTAACGCCAGGCTACGGTTACCCTCGCCCAGGTTTTCCCCTTCATACACATCAAACACACGCAACGCCGTGAGATGTTCGCCGGCATGCTTACGTGCCACATGCTCTACCTGAGCGAACGCCACATCGCTTCCAATGATAATAGCCAAATCCCGCCGGACTTCCGGGAATTTTGAAACATCTTTGAAATTAGGCACATATCCGGTCACGATCGAATTCAAGAATAGCTCAAACATCAGGATCGTGCCATTAAGTTCAAGATTTTTCTGAACTTGTGGGTGCAAGCTGCCTAACCAGCCAACGTGCTCGCCATTACGCAGCAATTGCGCAGTCTGGCCAGGGTGCAATGCCGGATGCTGACTGGCCAGAAACTGGATTTCAATACCCAGCACACGGAACAAGCTTTCCAACTCTCCTTTTACATCAAAGAAGTCTGCCGTTCTGCGACCGTTTACCCAATTTTCCTGAACCTGATTACCGACCACCACGCCAGCTAGCATCGGCTGCTGATCGATGCCTTCACCGGTCTTTTCAAAACGCAGGCCGGTCTCGAACAATCGAATCCTTGGCTGCTGTCGGTTCTGGTTGTGCACAACGGTCTTCAACAGGCCGCTCCACAAGGTGGTGCGCATGACGGAGAGGTCGGCTGAGATCGGATTCGCCAAGGCAATTCCTTCACGCTCCGGATCGATCAACTGCTGCACCTTGGGGTCTACAAAGCTGTAGGTAATCGCCTCCTGGTAGCCCTGCGCAACGAAGAAATTCCGGATCGCAGACAGTGGGCGCACCGCCTCATCCCGAGCCCGCAACCCCAAAGAGCCGGTGGGCTCGGTGACCGGCAGATTGTTGTAACCATAAATCCGCCCGACTTCCTCGATCAGATCTTCCTCAATGGAGATATCCGGACGGAAGCTTGGCACACTGATCCGCCAACCGTCTTTCAGCAACTTGTCGACATGCAGGCCCAGGCGGGAAAGGATTTCTTCAACCGTGGTGCGGTGAATAGCCAGGCCCAGAACACTGGCAAGGCGCTGTTCCCGAAGATCAATGATCCGTGGCTTGGGCAGATGTTCGTCGCTCACTACCTCAACAATTTCACCGGGCTCGCCACCCACAATATCCATCAGCAACCAGGTGGCGCGCTCCATGGCGTCACGGGCCAGCTGATAATCCACACCACGCTCAAAGCGATGAGAGGCGTCAGTGTGCAAGCCAAATTGGCGCGCCTTGCCGGCCAGAGTGATCGGATCAAAATAGGCCGACTCCAACACCAGGTCACGCGTCTTGTCACCGACACCGGAATTCTCGCCCCCCATCACACCGGCAATGGCGACCGGCTTTTCATGATCGGCAATGACCAGAATTTCGGGCGTCAACTCGACTTCCTGACCATCCAGCAGCACCAGCTTTTCGCCGGCAGCCGCCATACGCACAATGATGCCACCGGCAATCTCTTCCCGGTCAAAGGCATGCATCGGCTGCCCCAACTCAAGCATCACGTAATTCGTCACATCGACCGCGGCATCGATAGAACGGACACCGGAACGACGCAGCTTTTCCTGCATCCACAGGGGCGTTTCCGCCTGCAGGTTCACATTGCGCAGAATACGACCGAGATAACGGGGACACCCTGCAGGCGCCTGCACACGAATATCCGGCACCTCCGAATGCACCGCCTCCACAGGTTCAATCTCAGGGGCGTTGGCCAGCAGGCTGTTCAACACGCCCACTTCCCGGGCCAGGCCGCGGATTGACAGGCAGTCACTGCGGTTCGGGGTCAGGTCGACATCAATGGTAATGTCGTTCAGCTTCAGATACTCCGCGACGTCCTGACCGACCGGCGCATCCGCCGGCAATTCCATCAAGCCGTCGTGGTTTTCAGACAACGCCAGTTCAGACTCGGAACAGAGCATACCTTCGGAGGGTTGGCCGCGAAGTTTCGCCTTCTTGATCTTGAAGTTGCCGGGCAGAACCGCACCGACAACGGCAAACGGTACTTTCAGGCCATCACGTACATTGGGCGCACCACAAACCACCTGAACCGTCTGCTGGCCATCACTGACCTGGCAAACACACAGCTTGTCGGCATCGGGATGCGGCGCAACGGAGAGCACTTCGCCCACGACCACACCGCTGAATTCGCCCGCCACCGGCTCAAAGCCGTCAACTTCAAGCCCTGCCATGGTGATCTGGTCCATCAAATCCTGAGAGCCAATGCTCGGATTAACCCACTCGCGCAGCCACTGTTCACTGAATTTCATCGTTGTTGCCTTGTCCTGATGCGGTTTATGCAGTTGATTCGGAGTCCTGTTTGCGCCGGTCAGCCCTGAGGCTTAACGGAACTGGCGCAGAAAACGCAGGTCGTTTTCGAAGAACATGCGTAGGTCTTTTACGCCATAGCGGAGCATCGCCAGGCGTTCAACACCCAGGCCAAACGCAAAGCCACGATATTCTTCGGCATCAATACCGCAATGTTCGAACACCTTCGGGTGCACCATGCCACAGCCCATCACTTCCAGCCATTTGATGCTGCCATCCGGCTCCCGTCCCCACTCGATGTCCACTTCCGCAGAAGGCTCAGTAAACGGAAAATAGGACGGACGGAAACGGACTTTCAGGTCGCGCTCGAAAAACACCCTGAGAAACTCTTCAACGGTACTTTTGAGATCGGCAAAGCTGACGTTTTTCTCAATCAGCAGGCCTTCAACCTGATGAAACATGGGTGTATGGGTCATATCCGAATCACAGCGATAGACCCGGCCCGGGCAAATCATCCGGAATGGCGGCTTGCCGGCTTCCATGGTTCGAATCTGAACCGGGGAGGTGTGGGTACGCAGGAGCGTGCCCGGATTGAAATAGAAAGTATCGTGCATGGCACGAGCCGGGTGATGACCCGGAATATTGAGGGCTTCGAAGTTGTGGTAATCGTCTTCGATTTCAGGCCCCTGCTCCACGCTGTAACCCGCGCGGGCAAAAATATCTTCAATGCGTTGAAGTGTGCGGGTCACCGGGTGCAGACCACCCAGATCCTGACCTCTGCCCGGCAAGGTGACGTCGATAGACTCGCTAGCCAACTTCGCCTCAATGGCAACCTTTTCCAGGTCGGCCCGGCGGGTATTGATGGCCTGTTCGACCTGACCTTTGGCTTCGTTGATTTTCTGGCCGGCGGCAGGACGCTCCTCCGCAGAAAGCTTACCCAGAGTTTTCGCCTGTTGGGTGATGACACCTTTCTTGCCGAGGTACTCAACGCGAATGTGATCAAGTGCCTGAAGGTTGTCCGCTTGTTCTACCGCGTTCAAACCATCCTGAACCAGTTGCTCCAGGTTATCCATTGACCCTGCTCCAAACCAGAAATGGGGTAGCTTAAAACAAAAATAGGGGAAGAGCGCGCCCTTCCCCTATCAGGAGGCGCCAGCATGAAGACATGTGGCGCCCGGATCGATTCGTAATCGATGAAAGAGCTTAAGCGATCACAGGGATGCTTTGGCCTTCTCAACAACAGCGGCAAACGCCTGCTGCTCGTTCATAGCCAGATCAGCCAGAACCTTACGATCGATTTCAACATTCGCTTTCTTCAGACCAGCGATCAAACGGCTGTAAGACAGACCGTTAGCACGGGCGCCAGCGTTGATACGGGCGATCCACAGTGCGCGGAACGCACGCTTGCGGTTACGACGGTCGCGGTAAGCGTACTGACCGGCTTTGATAACCGCTTGCTTGGCAACGCGGAATACACGGCTACGAGCTCCGTAATAACCCTTGGCCTGCTTGAGAATCTTTTTGTGACGACGACGTGCTACCACGCCACGTTTTACACGAGCCATACTTTAGTCCTTTTACCTTAATACCTGAGCAAGAATGATTGGCGGCTGAATCAGCAAGCCGTCATACGCTTGATTGACGCCACGTCAGACTTGGCAATCAGCTTGGTGCCACGCAGCTGACGCTTACGCTTTGGGCTCTTCTTGGTCAGGATATGACTGGTGAAGGACTGCTTGTGCTTGAAGCCAGTGGCGGTTTTCTTGAACCGCTTGGTAGCTCCGCTTTTGGTTTTCATCTTAGGCATTTTTAAAACTCCGCATTCTATTTTTAAGTAAAACAATTGTGTCCCTGAACGACAAATCCCCCGCCAAAGCGGGGGACCCATCAGAGGATCAGGTTCACTTCTTTTTGCGGGGAGCCACAATCATGGTCATCTGCCGGCCTTCCATTTTCGGCCGCATCTCAACCGTCGCGATTTCTTCAAGATCCTTTTCGATCCGCTCCATGAGCTTCATACCGATTTCCTGGTGTGCCATCTCACGGCCACGGAACCGAATCGTAATCTTGCCGCGGTCCCCGTTTTCAAGGAAACGTACCAGGTTGCGTAGTTTTACCTGGTAATCCCCTTCTTCAGTTCCTGGACGGAACTTAAGCTCTTTGACTTGCGTCTGCTTCTGTTTCTTCTTGGCAGCGGCCTTCGCTTTTTTCTCGTCGAAGATTTTCTTGCCGTAATCCATTATCTTACAGACGATCGGATCGGAATCCGTAACCTGCACCAGATCAAGGGTGGCTTCTTCTGCCATTCGAATGGCTTCCTCGATCGATACAACCCCAACCTGATTGCCTTCGGCATCGATCAGGCGGACTTCAGTTGCGTCAATATTCTCATTGATAGGCGCTTTTGGAGTACGCCCACCCCGATTCGTTCGCTGTTTAATAATCAGATCTCCGTTTTGGTTCTGCCTTTGCGTTGAATGTCATCAGCCAACAGCTGTTCAAACGCTTCAAGCGATAGGGCCCCTAAGTCTTCACCTTTGCGAGTACGTACAGCAACCGCATTGTTCTCGACTTCTTTGTCGCCAACGACGACAAGATAGGGAACCTTGTTAAGAGTATGCTCGCGGATTTTAAAGCCGATCTTCTCGTTTCTCAAGTCAGCATTAACCCGATATCCCAAAGAATCCCATTTTTTGGCCAGATTCTGACAATAATCACGCTGATTATCGGTAATATTCAGCACCGCAATCTGTGTTGGCGCCAGCCATGTGGGGAATGCACCTTCGTATTCTTCAATCAGTATACCGATAAACCGTTCAAAAGACCCGAGAACCGCCCGATGCAGCATAACCGGCGTTTTCCGCTCGGAATTATCCGCCACATATTGGGCGCCCAAGCGGCCCGGCATCGAAAAATCGACCTGAATGGTACCACATTGCCATACCCGGCCGAGACAATCCTTCAGCGAAAACTCAATTTTAGGCCCGTAGAAGGCCCCTTCGCCTGGCAGCAATTCCCAGTCAACACCTTCCCGGTTCAGAGCTTCTTCCAGAGCCGCCTCGGCTTTGTCCCAGACTTCATCGGATCCGACACGCTTTTCCGGACGGGTCGAAAGCTTGTACAGAATTTCGGTAAAGCCAAAGTCTGCATACACCTCATGCAGCATGTTCATGAACGCTGACACTTCCTCCTGGATGGCGTCTTCCTCACAGAAAATGTGGGCGTCATCCTGGGTAAACCCGCGCACCCGCATCAGACCGTGCAGCGCGCCGGAGGCCTCGTTGCGGTGGCATGAGCCAAACTCCGCCAGGCGCAGCGGCAGGTCCTTGTAGCTCTTCAAACCCTGATTGAACACCTGCACGTGGCAAGGGCAGTTCATGGGCTTGATAGCGTAATCGTGCTTCTCAGACTCCGTGGTGAACATGCCATCTTTGAACTTGTCCCAATGCCCGGACTTTTCCCACAGGGTACGGGACACCACTTGCGGTGTTTTTATTTCCTTGTAGCCATGCTGATGTTGCTTGGCCCGCATGTACTGCTCAATTTCCTGATACAGCGACCAGCCATCCGGATGCCAGAACACCATACCCGGGGCTTCTTCCTGCATATGGAACAGGCCTAACTTCTTGCCGATCTTGCGGTGATCCCGCTTCTCAGCTTCCTCCAGGCGGTTAAGGTAGGCCTTGAGCTCTTTCTTGTTGCCCCAGGCTGTACCGTAAATGCGCTGCAACTGTTCGTTGTTCTGATCACCACGCCAGAACGCACCTGCCACCTTGGTCAGCTTGAACGCTTTCAACTTGCCCGTGCTGGGCACGTGGGGGCCACGGCAAAGGTCGATGAAATCACCCTGACTGTAAAATGAGAGATCCTCTTCACCGGGAATGTCCTCGATGATACGAACCTTGTACTCCTCGCCCATCTTTTCAAACAGCTTGACAGCCTCACCCCGAGACATAATAGAGCGGGATACCTGCAAGTCCTGCTTGGCCAGCTCTTCCATTCGCTTTTCAATGCGCACCAGGTCTTCGTTGGTGAACGGGCGCGCATACTTGAAGTCGTAGTAGAAGCCGTTTTCGATCACCGGCCCGATGGTTACCTGGGCTCCGGGGAACAGATCCTGCACCGCCATCGCCATCAAGTGGGCGGTGGAGTGACGAATCACGTCTACGCCTTCGTCATCGCGTTCGGTCACAATGGCCAGATCAACATCGTTCTCGATCAGGTGACTGGTATCCACAAGTTTGCCATTCACTTTCCCAGCCAGAGCGGCCTTGGCGAGGCCGGCGCCAATATCGGCGGCAACGTCGTGAACGGTAACGGATTCTGTAAAACTGCGATGGCTGCCATCCGGCAAGGTAATGACGGGCATAAAACGCTCCTGGTGGTTTCTCAGCGGTGATCTATACCAAAGATCACATGGTGGCCGGCGTCCGCGATACAAACCGAGGGCCGATTTGCAGGCGAGTTTACCAGAAAAAAACCCGGCAACAATGCCGGGTTTTCCGAGACCAGCAACCTGGTTCAGGCTTGCTGTGGCTGAGCTTCCTCTCTGGCCTTGCGTTTAAGTTGCCCAAAGGCTATCGCGGCCAGTAAGAGCAAAGCCGGGATAAACATCAGTTCGCGAGGTGGGCGATCCAGCGTTGCCTGCACCGCCTCTATGTTCCAGCCGAATTCAATACCGGCCTCTTCCGCCGGGCTGTCGAAATCGACAAAGTCCACCGCCAGGGCATCACCAGCATCCGAAACCTCCAGACCGACCGCGGCCATCCGCGCCTGTGCCGATTCGCCCTCAGGTATCTCGAATTGGACGTAAGTAGTCGTATCCGTGCCATCCATGCCCATGCCTGAGACTCGGAAAACAGTGGCCCTGTCTGCTGGAGCCGTTTCAACATACTCCATAATTTCAGCACCCTGCCGCTCTTCATAAGGCGGATAGACCATGTCCCACCAGAACCCGGGCCGGAACAGGGTAAACGTAATCACCACCAGAAGCAGACTCTCCCACTTGTAGCTCTTGGTGAACCAATATCCCTGGGTTGCCGCAGAGAACACCAGCATGGCGGTCACTGCGCTCGCAATGGTGATCAAAAGATCCAGCCATCCGGTCAGTCCGATCAACAACAACTGGGTATTGAAGATAAACATGAACGGCAAGATGGCGGTTCGAATATCATAGGCAAACCCCTGAATACCCGTGCGTATCGGATCTGCCCCGGAAATAGCCGCCGCCGCGTAGGCGGCCAGACCAACGGGCGGCGTGTCATCCGCCAATATCCCGAAATAGAACACGAACAAATGCACAGCAATCAGAGGAACCAGCAGGCCATTCTGAGCACCCAGAGTTACGATCACCGGCGCCATCAATGTAGACACTACGATGTAATTGGCCGTGGTAGGCAAGCCCATCCCCAGAATCAGGCTAATCAACGCGGTAAAGATCAGCATCAACAGCAGATTACCGCCCGAGAGAAACTCGACAAACTCCGTCATCACCAGACCAATACCCGTCAACGTTACTGTGCCAACAACTATGCCGGCGGTCGCCGTTGCCACACCAATACCGACCATATTGCGGGCGCCGGTGGCCAACGAATGGGCAAGATCAACAAAGCCGCCGGTAAACTCAGCGAACAGGCCGCTGTGTTTACGGAAGAACGCCTTCAAAGGCCGCTGGGTAACCACAATAAAGATCATAAACAAGGTCGCCCAAAATGCAGACAACTGGGGCGAGAAACGCTCTACAGTCAAACACCAGACCAAAACCACCACGGGCAGCAAGTAATAGAGCCCGGTTTTGACGGTGGGGCCAACTTCCGGCAATTCGCCCATATCAGCTTCGGGGTCATCCGCCGCAAGTTCAGGAAAACGGGTCGCGTAACCAACAAGCCCCACATACGCAGCAATCAGGAGGGGGCCAAGCACCCAGGGTGCCGCTTCGCCCATGACCGACTTGGTCCAGCCGATTCCGTAGTAAACCACGAAGGTCAGAATGATCAACCCGAGCAGAAGCACGACCCAATTCAGCATGCGCTGGACTAGTGTCGGCCGGTTCAGACGGACAACGCCCTCCATCTTCAGCTTGCAGGCCTCCAGATGGACGATGTAAATCAATGCCACGTACGAAATCAGCGCCGGCAATATCGCGTGTTTGATGACTTCAAGATACGAAATACCAACGTACTCAACCATCAGGAAAGCCGCAGCCCCCATGATGGGCGGCGTAAGCTGACCATTGGTTGAGGCGGCCACTTCAACGGCACCCGCCTTGGTCGCGGGAAACCCGACTCGCTTCATCAGCGGAATGGTAAAGGTGCCGGTGGTGACCACGTTGGCAATGGAAGAGCCAGAAATCACGCCACTCAAGCCACTGGACACAACGGCCGCCTTGGCAGGCCCACCACGCATGTGGCCGAGCATGGCATAGGCGACCTTGATGAAATAGTTGCCAGCTCCGGCCCGCTCAAGCAACGCACCGAACAGAACAAACAGGAAGACAAAACTGGTGGAGACACCCAGAGCGACACCAAACACACCTTCCGTACCCAACCACTGGTGTGACGCCAGCTTGTTCAGACTGACGCCCTTGTGGGCAATAACATCCGGCATATAGGGACCGGCCAGCGAATAGGTGATGAAAACAGCGGCAACAATGGCCAGCGGAAGCCCCAGCGCCCGGCGCGTAGCTTCAAGCAGCAGTATAAGGCCACCGATTGCAACCCAGAGATCCACGGTAATCGGGGCCCCTGGGCGTGTTGAAAGTTCGTTATAAAAAACATAAAGATAAGAGGCTGAAAACGCACCAGCCAATGCCAGCACCCAGTCATAGACGGGCACTTTGTTGGCGTGTACGCTCTTGATCATGGGGAACGCAGAGAACGCCAAAAATACCGCGAAGGCGAGGTGTATAGAGCGCGCTTCGGTCGAATTGAAAATACCAAAATTGAGAATAAACGGCAGCGGCGATGCGATCCAGAGCTGGAATAGAGACCAGCAAAGGGGTATTACAAAAAGGATAACAGACGCGGGTCCGGTAAGCGCCCTGCCCCCGGTTTCGGTCTGAAGAACCTGATTGACCTTGGCGGCATCAGCACCCGCCCCGGCAACGGGGTCGTTCTTTGCCATAGGATGTTCCTGTGATGGGATAAAGCCAGACTGGAATCAACAGAGCGGGCCGGACGCCCGCTCTGTTGCATGCCGGTCAGATCAATTGATCAGACCAGCCTCACGATAGTACTTCGCAGCACCAGGGTGCAGAGGCGCACTCAGGGCATCCGAAACCATTTCCTCTTTTTTGAGGTTACCAAACGCCGGGTGCAAACGCTTGAAGCTGTCGAAGTTCTCAAATACAGCCTTGACCACCGCGTAGACCACGTCATCAGGTACATCGGTAGAGGAGACAAAAGTTGCCGCCACACCAAAGGTGGTCACGTCCTCATCCGAACCACGGTACATTCCACCCGGAATAACCGCTTTCCGGTAGTACGGATTGTCATCAATCAGCTTTTTGGACGCCGTGTTGTCTACGTTGACCAGTACGCTGTCACAAGAGGTCGTTGCTTCCTTGATGGCACCGGAGGGGTGGCCAACTGTGTAGAGGAAAGCATCAATATTGCCATCGCACAGCGCCTGTGATTGCTCTGCAGCTTTAATTTCAGCCGCCAACGAGAACTTATCCAGGGTCCAGCCCATCTCATCCATCAGGACCTCAGCAGTAGCTCGCTGACCTGAGCCCGGATTGCCTACGGAAACCCGCTTGCCTTCGAGGTCTTCAAAATTCTTGATACCAGAGCCCTTACTGGCTACGACCGTGAATGGCTCAGGGTGCAGAGAAAAGACGGCCCGGAGTTTTTCATTCTTGCCACTGTCTTCGAACTGGCTGCTTCCATTGTAAGCATGGAACTGCCAGTCGGATTGAGCAACGGCCAGATCAAGCTCACCGGCACGAATCGCATTCAGGTTGTAAACAGAACCACCGGTGCTCTCCACGGAGCAACGAATGCCGTGTTCTTTACGGTCCATGTTAACCAGGCGACAAATAGCGCCACCTGCCGGATAGTAAACGCCGGTCACACCGCCGGTGCCGATCGTCACGAACCGCTGTTCCTGAGCCGAAACGGCCGTCGATGCAGCTCCAAGGCTAACGGCAGCTGCAACAGCAAAAACGGACGCTCTGAGTTTCAGTGTCATGTGTGCTCTTCCTTCTTTTCTTAGTCGTTATAATCGATTGCCCAATCCAGAGTGCGGGCAAACATCCTGCTCGCTTTAGAACATAGACCACTTCAGGCCAGAAATAAAGAAAGCGTTAGCTCACTAACCGTCTGAGCTGACAACAAAAAAGCCCGCTTTCGCGGGCTTTTTTGTTGTACCAGGCTTCTACTTAGAAGCTCTTGCCTTTGCCAGCATCTTGTCAGGACGCAGCAAGAACCTGGCCAATGCCGGTAACAGCCAGATGGCTCCCACCATGTTCCAAAGGAACATGAAGAACAACAGGAAGCCCATGTCTGCCTGGAACTTGATTGGCGAGAAGATCCAGGTCACCACACCAAGGCCCAGGGTTACACCGGTGAAAATAACCGCCTTACCAGTCGAACGGAGCGTCTCGTAATAAGCGTCCTGCAAGGTTTTACCTTCGAGCAGGAATTTCTCCAGCTTGCTGTAGATGTAGATGCCATAGTCGACACCGATACCCACGCCCAGCGCAATGACTGGCAACGTTGCCACCTTGATGCCAATACCAGAGACCGCCATGATGGCTTCGCACAGAATCGACGTCAGGCCAAGTGGAATCACGATACAGGCTACCGCACGAATGGAACGGAAAGTCAGGAAACACAGCAAACTGACCACAGCGTAAACCAGCATCAGCATCAGATTCTTGGCGTTCGAGATAACCTCGTTGGTAGCCGCCTCAATGCCCGCATTGCCGGCAGCCAACAAGAAAGTATGTTCCTCATTGCTATAATCACTGGAGAACTCCTCAACCCGATCGACCACGGTCTGCAGAGTTTCCGCTTTATGGTCTTCCAGGAACACCAGTACCGGCGTCAGGTCGCAGGTGGTGTTGATCAGTCCAGCCGGTGCCTCACGAATAGACGCATTGATGATGGTCTGGTTACGGGAAATCTCAAACCACTTCCAGCTGCCCTCGTTGAGGGCCTTGGTGACCATCTTTGAGACGTCAGCCAATGACGCGGAGCTCTGGACACCCGGGGTGTTCTGCAACTCCCACTGCAGGCTATCCATGGCACGCAGCACATTGTACTGAGTGCATTGCTCTTCCTGCGTTTTCACCATGACCACCAGCACGTCAGCACTGGTCGAGTAATTATTGATGATGTAGGAGTTGTCGAGGTTATAGCGAGAGTCTGCACGTAGCTCTGGAGCACCTTCGTCTAGGTCGCCGACTTTCAGGTCCTGCTTGTAGTAGAGCCCCAGGCCCAGACCAATCACTGCAATCAGCAGAGAAATCGGTGCCACACCAGGATGCGAGAAGTAGGACATGACACGCCACTTGCGATCCTGCTTTTCGCCATGGTTTTGTACGTGCTTGACGCCGCCCTTGGAGATGCCGATGTACGACATGATCAGAACGTGCAGGACCAGGTTCGTCAGGATAACGAACGCAACGCCCAGACCAGCCGCAATGGCCAGATCACGAATAACGTCGATTTCGATAAACACCAGTGTCAGGAAACCGAAGGCGTCCGAGATCAGGGCCAGCATGCCCGGGATGTAAAGAGCGCGGAAAGCCAATCGTGCCGCCGTTACGGCATCGAAACCTTTGGAGGCCTCTACGGCCATGGCGTTAACTATCTGGACACCGTGACTGATGCCAATGGCAAACACCAGGAACGGCACCAGCACGGAATAGGGGTCAAGGCCATAACCCAGCAGACGAAGCGTACCAAGCTGCAGGAACACCGCGACAATCGAAGTGAAGACCGGCACAAGCGTTCCAGCGATACAACGGGAATACCAGAACAACAACAGCGTGGTCAGCAGGATGGTAATGCCGGCGAACCAGGCAATAGAGGCAATACCCTCAATCAGATCACCGACCTTTTTAGCGAAACCGACGATGTGAATGCTAACGTCCGGATTCTGGGCCTGGTACTTGTCTCGAATCTTTTCTTCCAGTTGCCGGGAAAACTCACCGTAGTCCAGCGCTTCGCCCGTTTCCGGATTTTTCTCGTAAAGAGGTGCATAAACGATGGTAGAACGGAAGTTGTCTGATATCAGGCGCCCTACTTCTGGCGAACGAAGGACGTTTTGACGTAACGCCTCCAAACTCTCGCGGGATCCGTCATAGCCATCAGGAATAACGGTGCCACCCTGAAAGCCCTGCTCGGTCACTTCAACCCAGCGCACGTTTGAGGTCCAGAGCGATTTCAGGCCGGAACGATCAACACCACTCAGGTAGAACACTTCATCAGTGATCTGCTTCAGTGTTTCCATGTACTCGGCAGTGAAGATATCGCCGTCCTCAACGGCAACCGCAATTCGGACAAAGTTGCCCAGATTGTCCAGGTCATCACGATGCTCAAGCATGTTAACGATGAACGGATGCTCCAGTGGAATCATCCGTTCAAAACTGGCATCCGGCTGAATTTTGATGGCGTTATAGCCCAGAAACAGAGTGAGAATAAAAAAACCAACCAGGATCAGTGCCCGGTTGTTGAAGATAAGCCGCTCAAGGAACGGCTCCGCCTTTGGCGTCGTCAGGTAATGTTCACCCCTGTCGTGCATCGGGTTAGACATTAAAAAGCCCCTCTATCCATTAATCTGTTGATGCCACACCAGGGCGTTAGTTCGGATTCCGGCCGCGAGCATCGGCGAATTTGACGCCGCCCTCACCCACCAGAAGAAGATTGGTACCAGATACCGGAACCACAGCCATCAGGCCTTCCCGATCATTCCGGAAATGCACCCGGAAGCTTTCACCGCCGTTGGTGCTCATCAGTACTGCGCCGCCGTTGCCAACCAGAGTAATCCGGCCGTCGTCAGCCACTACGCCGTTGTTCAATGTCGCCCCACCCTCATTCGGCACAACCGTCCAGCTGCGGCCGAGATCGGTAGACCGGAAAGTGTTACCTCTAAGGCCGAAGGCGATGACCTCGTTTACCTGGCCGGTACCCATCACGCCAAACAATGAGCCTGTGTAGGGGCTTTCGCGACGCTCCCAGCTGTCACCACCATCCACTGACACGTGGATCTGACCGGCTTCACCCACCACTACAAGGCCGCCACCGGTTACCTGGCCAATGCTGTTAAGGTGAAAGCTCTGAGGGTTATCCAGTTTGGGAGCCCAGTCCTGCCAGGTTTCACCGCCATCCTGAGTTCTCAGGATCATGCCGTAGGCACCAACCACAAAACCGTGGCTGTCGTCTTCAAACCAGACATCGAGAAACGGGTTGACCGGCCCGACATCCAAATCCGCCTGCATGTTTTCCAGCGTAAACAGAAGGTCATCCAGAGCCCATTCGAGATCGGCTTTCTCATCATCCGGAGCCTGCTCAATCTGCTCTTCCATGGCAGCAATCTGTTCTTCTTTGCTTTCCATAGCCAATTCGGACGCTTGAATGCCGTTCAGCTGCAAAGTCCAGTTCTCGCCACCGTCAGAGGAGTGCAACACCACCCCACTGTGACCCACTGCCCAGCCATGCTGTTCCGTGCCGAAATCGACAGAGTTAAGAGTCAGCGCAACCGGCACCGCGCCCTGCACCCAGGTCTCTCCATCATCATCCGAGAAGATAATGTGGCCACGCTCACCAACGGCGACGATGCGCTCGCCGGCCCGCGTCGCATCATTGAGCAACGATTCGGGAGCCAGCAGCGTCGCACGCGCGGGGGTTTCAAGAATATCCGGCAGCGCAAATGCCGCGGGCGCTGCCAGCGCCATGGAGACACCCATACAGGCGGTCCCCAGAGTCTCGCACATGAACCTATTAGCCATTCAAATTGCCTTTCCGTTGATTGTGTCTTTTACGCTTCGCCCCTGGCCTGATGGAAACACAAACAAACCGGCAGCCATCAGGCCGCCGGTGTCCGCAAAACCACTGCCACTATCATGGATAAGAGGGTGCGCCAGAAACTCAGCGCACACTCCGCCGACGCAGCGAGGCCGGTGAAAAATAACGTACGTTAGGTACGTCGTCAGTAAACACCCGAGTTCCAGACTCCTCAGTATCCAGACCCAACACGTGATAACGCCGTGCCTGAAGGTCGTGGTATACATCAAGGACTGTCCAGACGCCCGGCAATTCGTAATAGTTCTTTGGAATACCCATGGTCACACGCCAAAGTTCGCCCCGGCCGTCGTACTGGTCAAGCAATACCGTATTCCAGCTGTCGGCATCCACATAGAAACGACGCTTACCATAGATGTGCCGCTCGCCCTGCTTGAGATTAGCCTCAACCACATGCACCCGGTGCAACTCCCAGCGCGTCAGATCTGGATTAAGATGAGACATACCCAGGATCTCTGAATAGGGCGTGCCCTTTTCACCAATGCGATAATTGTTGTACGGGATATAGATTTCTCTTATCCCTTCATAATTCCAGTTATAGCGATCCATTGCACCGTTGAAGATGTCGGTGTCATCAGCTGTACGCAGGTTGTCAGCTGCAGCGATCGGAGAGTCATACCCAAGGTTGGGTGCACGACGAACACGGCGCTGGCCAGCGTTGTAACCCCAGCCATTCCGAGGGTTAATAATCTGGTTCAGGGTCTCGTGGATCAGGATCGCACCACCGGCAAGGCGTGGTGGAGACTGAGTGAACGAGAGATAGTAGAAAATAATGTTATCGAGATCGCTTTCTCCGCCTTCCGGATTGTAAAAATTGAAGAAGGCTTCCTGCTGGGACGTCACCAGACCGTAATCACCGTTGGTCTGAACCGCCACTTCACTGGAACGACGGGTAACCGAGACACCGCGCCAGCGGGTCAGATGATTCCAGACAACCTGCCAGGCTTTTTCTTCATCCGTGCCGTGCAGAATCGGGAATGGGTAGCCACCAAACGCGCCACTGATACCCTCCGCCTGTCCTTCGATCTGGGCATTGACGGCATTATTGCGGGTGTTTTCTGCTACCCAGTCCGGAATGGCATGGGTACGCCGGGACTGGTACACGGGAATGCGAAAGGTGGTGGGATAGGTTTCGAGCATGGCCCGGACGCCATCGGTCAGGTGCTCGCGGTATTGCTCCGCATTGGCAGCAGTAATCGTAAACAACACCTCATCATCCGGAAAGGGATTAATGTGATGCTGACCGCTGCCCTGATAGCCAGCTGGCGCCTCGGTTAACCCCCCGGTCCAGGCTGGAATGGTACCAGCTTCGTTACCGGCCTTAATGGAACCGAAAGGCGTCAGATCCTGACCAAGACGATTGGCCTCAGCAGAAGAAACCGCCGCCTGTAATGGAGCCGCTGCAAACGAAAGCGCAAGCAGCCCGCCAAATAATGCGTTCTTGTTGTATCTCATTGTGCAACCTTAAATCCGTCTGGAAGCCCTTTGAGGGCTTTATTGTTATGGTCTGATGCTATCGCAGACTTTCAACCAGATTAGCCGATTGCGCAACATTGTCTATCAACCGAAAGTGCGATTTTGTATCCAGCGGTGACGACGGCGTAACAATCACCGCAGGATACGGACCCGGCGTCAGCCGGCCAGGCTTTTGTGAACAACCTCGTAGACGTCGCGGGACAGCTCACTTTTATCACGAATACGCTCAAGAGCGGCTTTCATTTGATCGCTGTAGAGCGGCGCAAACTTCCTCCAGCGCGTCAGCGGAGACACCAACCGTGCAGCAATCTGGGGGTTACTGTCGTCCAGTCGGCACACCTGCTCAGAGAGGAACTGATAACCGCTTCCGTCCGGATTGTGGAAGGCCGCCAGGTTCTGGCCGGCAAACACACCCACCACGGACCGCACCTTGTTCGGATTTTTCCAGTCGAACGCCGGATGCTGCAGCAACTGCTGAATCTGGGGCAACTGCCCGGCCTGATCGCTGGAAGCCTGCACCGAGAACCACAATTCGACCACCTGGGGATCATCACTGAACCGCTGATAGAAATCGGCTAACGCGCGGTCGCGCTCAGCTGCAAAGCCGGAGTTCACTAACGCCCTCAGCGCCCCAAGACGATCGGTCATGTTGTCGGCGATTTCGAGCTGCTCAAGGGCCAACGTCAGAGCCTGCTCATCATCAATATGCAGCAGCCATCCCAACGCAATATTGCGCAGGCTTCGACGGGCGATCGCTTCAGAAGACAACTGATAGTCGCCCCGGTCGAGGTTGCGCTGATGGCAGGCCAGAAGCTCATCCCGCAGGGCGTGAGCCAGACACTTCAGCACCTGCTCACGGGCAGCATGAATGGCGGGCACATCAGCCTGATCCGACAGCTCAACCAGATAGGCCTCCGATGGCAACAACAGCATTTTGGCCACCAGCGCCTGATCCAGCTCAGAATCGTTCAGAAGGTGGCGATAGGCCTCAATCAGGCGAGGCTCAACGCTGTCATCCTTTGCCGCCCCCAACAGCGACTGAATCACGTCCACCGCCAGCCGCTGACCGGCATCCCAACGGTTAAAGCCGTCGGGATCGTGGCTCATCAGGAACAGGAGCTGCTCTCGGGTCCAGGGATAGCGCACCCGAACCGGAGCCGAAAAGTCTCGAAGCAACGATGGCACCGGGCGCTCAGTCAAGCCATGAAACTCAATACAGTGCTCAGATTCCGTGAGCTCGAGCACCCGATCCACTGGGCCTCTCTGCTCTTCTGCGCTCAGATTGAGTGGCAAAGACTCACCAGCGGTGTTCAGCAGCCCCACCGCAAACGGAATATGCTGCGGCTTTTTGTGGGTCTGACCTGGCGTATCGGGGATCGCCTGTTTGATCGTCAGCCGGTAGACGCCGTTCGCCTCATCGTAATCATCCGCCACGGTCACAATCGGTGTACCGGCCTGCTCATACCACAGCCGGAACTGGGCCAGGTCTCGGCCAGAAGCGTCCTCCATCGCGCGGACGAAGTCGTCGGTGGTGACCGCCTGACCGTCGTGGCGCTCAAAATATAGATCACTGCCCTTGCGGAACATCTCTGAGCCCAGCAGGTTATGGAGCATACGCACCACTTCTGCACCCTTCTCATAAATGGTCAGAGTGTAAAAATTGGTGATTTCCATATAGGACGCGGGTCGAATCGGGTGTGCCATAGGGCCCGCGTCTTCGGCAAACTGCGCGGTGCGCAGCAGGGTCACGTCTTCAATCCGCTTGACCGTAGGCGATCCCATATCGGCGGAAAACTGCGAATCGCGGAAGACGGTAAAGCCTTCTTTCAGGCTGAGCTGGAACCAGTCCCGGCAGGTTACCCGGTTGCCGGACCAGTTATGGAAGTACTCATGGGCAACGATGGCTTCAATGCGCTGGAAGGCAGCATCGGTGGCGGTATCCTGGCTGGCCAGTACACACGAGGAGTTGAATATGTTCAGACCCTTGTTTTCCATGGCACCCATGTTGAAGTCGTCGACCGCCACAATCATGAAGATATCCAGATCGTATTCCCGGCCGTAGACCTCTTCATCCCAGCGCATGGAGCGCTTAAGCGCATCCATCGCATACTCGCATTTATCCGAGTTGCGGGGCTCCACGTACATGCGCAGATCGATGTTCCGGCCAGAGCAGGTGGTAAAGGTATCTTTTTTCTCCAACAAGTCACCCGCCACCAGGGCGAAGAGATAGGCGGGCTTGGGGAAGGGATCTTCCCAGGTAACAAAATGCCGGCCATCGTCCAGATCACCCTGCTCAACGGGGTTGCCATTGGACAACAATACCGGATATGCGCCTTTATCCGCTTCAACTCGGGTGCGGAAGCGCGCCATCACATCCGGGCGATCCGGGTAATAGGTGATGCAGCGGAAACCTTCGGCCTCACATTGCGTGCAGAACATACCGGAGGACTTGTACAACCCCTCAAGGCGCGTGTTGTTCTGGGGCTCGATCCAGGTGACCACCACTAGCTGGAATTCTGCAGGCACGTCCGGGATCGCCAGTTTATCGCCATCATCCTGGTAGGCGTCCGCGGACAGCACTGAGCCATTCAGTTCCAGCGATTCAAGTTTCAGGCTGTCGCCGTTCAACTCCAGCGGCCCGCCCGCAGCGGCCTCAGGATTGCGGCGCATGGTCAAGGTGCTGTGCACCCGAGCACCGTCCTCGAACAACTCAAAACGCAGATCCACCTGATCAACAAGATAGGCAGGCACCTGATAATCACTGAGGTAGATTGTTTGTGGCTGGTTGGTACGCATTCACACTCTCCATACAGAGATGGCTGGCCAAACCGATAGATTAGAGGCCAGGCAAAAGACTTTTGGGCTCAATCAAGAACCCGGAACCGGACTTCGTAACCGGTAAATTTACGAATATTGAGGACGCCGGTATCCAGCATCAGGTACTGGCCCTTGATACCCTCAAGCAGCCCTTCCACCTCCGGTATCTTATCCAGATTGTGGGTCTTCACTTTCGCCGGCCAGACCTGCACCGGATAGCCCAGGCTCAGCGCCGCCTCATCCACCACCTGGATGCTGCTTTCGCCATGCTGCTGTTTCAATTGCGCAAGATCTTCGTCAATCAGAGACAGCAATTTTCTCCGCTCGTCTTGCAGGTCCAGTTCCGGCACATCGCCTTTGAGCATGGCTCGCCAGTTTGTACGATCTGCCACATGTTGCTTACAGACAACTTCGACCAAGCCCGACAGGTAACGGCTGGAGACACGAAGCATCGGAATAGCATCCACCGCACCCTGGTCAATCCAGCGCGTTGGTACCTGAGAACCCCGGGTAATGCCCACTTTCAAGCCACTGGAGTTAGCCAGATAGACTACATGCTCTACCATGCAATTGCGCTCGCCCCACTCCGGCTCGCGGCAGGTCCCCAGGTGAAAGTGACACTTCTCGGGGCTCATGATGCAGCTGTCACAGGCCGCAAGCTTCCGGAAGCAGGGGTAGCAGAAGCCCTGGCTAAAACTCTTTTTGGTGGTTCGGTCGCAATTGATACAGCGGATCACGCCCTCGAAGTCGAGGCGCAGTGTACGACCAATCAGCTCATTCAGAGGCACAGCCGTGTCGCCCACTTTAAGCTCGTAAGCAACGGGGTTTCCGGCTTCCGCCGGCATTTTTCTCAACCGGCCGGTAACGTCAATGGGTGCGCTCAAACCTTGACCTCAACAAACTGGTCCGGGTCTACATCTTTCTTGCCGCTGGTAAATTTAACCGAGGGATCGCAGGCGGTACCGGCTTTTTCACCACGATCCAGATAGCCAACCCGCTGCTCTTCCGGGATGTTATGCTTGTTCTCATAGTAGATCACCGCTTCCAGACTAATTGCCCGCTGTTCTCGGGTCAGAGCCCGGCCATCCGGCCACTTACCCAACTCAATGGATTGCTTGAGATTCCGATACACCGTCGGATCCAACCGCTCAATCAATTCGTCGTAGGTCATGACGCCTCCTGAAAAATGATTCATGAAAAACCAGCAAATCCGTTTGACAGACGCAAATGATAACAATTATCATTGCATCACCAAATGACGAAAGGTCGTTTCATTTGGTCTCTCTCATCAGGAGCTATAAGCTCTTTTTCAGCCCCGCCATTGTGCGGGGCTTTTTTTGTCCGGCTACCTGACTCTGCGTGGCGGCGGAATGATGGCCGCCAGCGCCAGGCCAGCAACAAAACCGCCCAGATGTGCCTCGTTAGCCATGCGGCCTATCCCGATCATTTCCGGAAGGGGCGTAAAGCCAATGATCATCCACACCAGCGCGAATGTCACCAGCGCCGGCGGAAACTGAAACCGCGGCCAGCGGCGCTGGCTCAGCCAGCAATAACCCAGGATGCCGTAAACAACCCCGGACAAGCCACCGAATAACGGACCCGACACCAGGTATTGCAGTCCGTTAGAGGCCAGACTGGTCACCAAAAACAGGATAATCAGGCGTATGCGGCCATCCATCCACTCAATCTGACTGCCCAGAAACCACAGCATCACCGAATTGAAGATGATATGGGTCCAGCTGAAGTGCAGAAAGTCCGGTGTGATCAGCCGCCAGATCTGGCCGCTGGCCAGAGTGGCCGACAGTGCGTCCAGGCGACCGCTCAACGAACTGAAGGTATCCCAAGGAAACTGCCTTGGGTCGACGATCATCATTGCAGCTGCTACGGAGTTCTGTCCCATCGCGGTAAACCACACCATGACCAGAGCAATCGCGATAACGGCAATGACAAAAGGTGCGTGTTTTGGCGCTGGTTGCCAACGCCCGCCCGGGGTGATCGGGGAAGATATCTGCTGATCCAAGTTGACCTCGCTGATGGTTAACGCGCGACGCTGTCTTCGCTGGTGGGATAATCCGGCTGCTCTGGCCGGTCCACATCCACCCAGACAAATTTGTCGGCCGAAAGTGCCTTCTCGTCATCAAGACGATACGCCGCTAACTTACCGTACTTCACCGCGCTGTAGTCGATACACGCTACGTTTGGCTTCAATGGCGCGGGCTCACCTTCCATCCAGTAGTGCCCGACAAAGACCGGCGGTGCATCCTGTGAATAGGTGATTAGTTGCCTGAGCTCGTGATCCTGAAGCTCCATACGCGCCACTTCTGGCGGCAGTGGGTCAGGCTGGAAAACCACATCGGCGTAGTTCCGTGGATTGTCCGCCCAGAACTTGGTGCGGAAAAACTCGCGCACGTAGCCGTCACGGCCGGTGATTTTTACACCCTCGGGCAACCGAAGATCGGTACCCCGCAACAAGGTGTCCATCACCTGGCCTGCGAAAGATTCAATAGCCGCTGAGGCGTGCAGAAAATCTTCATCAATGCAGGCGCCACCCTGATTCGACCGAAACTTGTCAATCAACTCCTGATCCCAACAAGCATGCACCGCCCTGAAGTGATCCTCCTCGATGAACAACGGAATGGTGTAAAACCACTCCAGAAACTCGTTCCACTCGTAGGGATACGCATCAAACTGCTCAAGGGTTTCCTTGATCAGACGATCGTGGCGGGCATTGTGCTCACGCAGAAACTGCTTGCCACTGCCCGGCCTGGCCCGGGTACAGTAACCCAACGCGTTATATTCATGATTACCCATCACAATCTGGGCAGAGCCGTGCTCAACCATGTCCCGGACCAGATGCAAGGATTCTCGGATTCGCGGGCCACGGTCAATGATATCGCCGATAAAAACAGCCTGGCGGCGCGGGTGCTGATAGATGCCGTTTTGCTTGCGATAGCCCATCTGGTCCAGCAGTCGCTCCAGGGTGTGGGCACAACCGTGAATATCACCAATAATGTCGTAACCGCGGCTCGCGGCTGAAGTGTTTACCGCCATAATCAACTCGCTGCTATTTCGCTTGCCCAACCCAGCTTGTCACGGCAGGTGGCATAGAAATTGTGATTAGTCGGGTGGATCAGACGAATCTTGAAAGGCTTCTTGGTGATGCGGATGATGTCTCCGGGCGCACAGGCGATGTTGGTTTGACCATCGAAACTGATTTGCGGGTAGGTCTCGTTGGTATCCCCGATCACCAGCTTGATTTCACTTTTGCCATCCACCACGATCGGCCGACTGCTCAGCGTGTGGGGGAACATGGGCACCAGCACGATGGCATCCAGTTTCGGATGCATGATCGGACCACCGGCAGAGAGGGAATAGGCTGTAGAGCCTGTTGGCGTGGCTACAATCAAGCCATCAGACCGCTGACTGTAAACAAAGTGACCGTCAATATACAGATCAAAGCCGATCATCCGGGTGGACTTACCGGGGTGCAGCACCACATCGTTCAGCGCCGAGCCAAAGCCCAACGGCTGTCCGTTACGTTCCACATGGCCATCCAGCAGAAAGCGGGATTCTTCAATGTAATCGCCTTCCAGCACCTGAGCCAGGCGCTCTTCCAGGTCCGACGGCGAGATATCCGTGAGAAAACCAAGTCGACCACGGTTGACCCCAAGAATGGGAATCTTGGATTTCGCCAGTTCCCGGGCGGCGCCCAACAAACTGCCGTCCCCGCCCACCACGATAACCAGATCGCAAATCTCGCCAAGGAGTTTTTTGCTGGCCACCTGCAACCCGTGGCCCGGTATCATAGTCGCGGTTTCTTCTTCGATGATGACCTGATAGTTATTGGCAGTCAGGTATTGTTTCAACTGCCGCAACGATTCGACGACCTTGACGCTGCCCATGCGCCCGATAATGCCGATATTCCTGAACTGGTCCATGAAGTATCCCGTGGTGTCTGAATGAGACAGGAAAGGCCTGAGCCAACCCTGATCCGTGGAAACAGAACCACAGTTTAACGAAACTCAGGCAGATACTGAAAAAAGATCGGCGTCAGGCTTTATGCTGGTCACAACGATCGTCCACTCCGGACTGGTATTCCGCCGGTTGGGTGACCCGCATGATCGGCTCCCCACAGGCTTTTCCTTCATCATCCAGGTGACTGCAGACCGGATGCTCGTAATGAGCCAGCCATTCCTTGTACCCAGGCTCATTCATGCCGCAGCGCTCAGCGGCATAGGCCAGGGGATTACCAAAGTAGGTTTCGATATCGCTGTAAGGCAGGGTGATATGACCAACGCCGGGATGGTAGGCAACCAGAAAGACAACTTGACTGCGCAACTGCTCAAGCAGCGAATCCTCGGCGGGCTCGCGATGCCGCAGGTCATGATTCTCCTGCTCCAGCGCTACGATTTTATCGTCTCGAAGCTCCAACTCACGTTGCTTGCGCTCAAGCTGCTCGCGCAACAACACGGTTTCTGCGTTGACGTTGGATTCCTGGCGTTGGCGATCGTCGCCTTCGGCCATTTTCTCCTGCATCGACAAATACTGCTCATTACGCTGTGACAACCGGGTTTTAAGCTGCTCGTTACTCAGCCTTACCCGCTCATGCCGCTGCTCGAGGGCCGCCATATCACTGCGCAACGCCTGCATTTCGAGACGATGCTCGCGCTGGATATCGGCCAGTGAATCTCGGTGCACGCTTTGCAGCGTCTTGATTCTTAGCCGCTGCTCCCGCAGCACCTGGGCCAGACGCGCGCGGTCGCGGCCATCATCGTCAGCGTTCTCGTCGGGGCTGGATGCGGTCAGAACCGGAATATTTTCTTCTTCCGGTTCGATTTTCTGAAAATGCAGTGAGTTGGCGACTACTGCCTTGCGGATGACTTGAAAGTGGTTGCTGCCCGGGGTCATATCCGGGTCCCAGAGTTCCTGTGCGACGGCAGGATCGGGGCACTGACTGCGGCACACCAGACGAATCGGACCACCCCCCATGTCCGGGCCCTTGGCGCCCTGCTCTGCCAGCGCTTCGATGGGAAGATTCCAACTGCTATCTGCCCGGCCCTCTTCATCGAACCAAATCCGGAAAAACACCAGCGAACGCACGTTCAGCTCTGGGCTGAGATTGACCAGAATCGCTCGCACATCGGTCTCCGCCAGATCAGACAATCCGACATAGCCATCCAGAAACGCGCCAAATTCAGACAAACGCATCTGCCGGGCAACCTGACTGCCCTCCATAAAGAAAACCGCCGAGTAACCGTCGGCTGCCTGGCCGGCATTAACCATCCACCTTCTCCATGCTCCGGTAAGATCCTGTCACAGGACGCCTGGATGGGCGAAAGGTTCCGTCTTTCGCCCATCCATCAACCCTCTAGTCTAGCCAGACCTCAACCGAAGCACAGCGAAATACTGCAACGTTTTGTGATCAGATCTCCGCAGCCAGGCGGCTACCCTGGTTAATGGCCCGCTTTGCGTCCAGCTCGGCGGCCACGTCTGCACCGCCAATCAAATGCACTGCCACACCCGCAGACTCAAGGCCTGCCTGCAGTTCCCGTAACGGCTCCTGACCGGCACACACGATAATGGTATCCACCGGCAGCAGCTTGTCTTCGCCGTGTTCAGCGCCTTTCGGAGTGATGGTGATGTGCAGCCCCTCATCATCAATTTTCCGATAACTGACACCGGGAACCATCTGAACCTGACGATTTTTCAAAGACGTACGGTGGATCCAGCCGGTGGTTTTACCCAGATTCTTACCTACTTTGGACGCTTTGCGCTGCAGCAGGTAAACCTCACGGGCCGGCTCCGGAACTTCCGGTGTCATACCCTGGATACCACCGCGATGCTGAACTGTCAGATCCACACCCCATTCTTTCATAAAGTGGTCCGTGTTCAGGGCCGGCGATTCGCCCTTGTGAACAATAAATTCTGACACATCGAAGCCGATACCACCGGCGCCAATCACGGCAACTCTCTGGCCCACCGGTTTGCGTTCGAGCAGGGCATCCAGGTAGCCGATCACTTTCGGGTGATCGATGCCTTCAATATCCGGCATACGCGGTTCAACACCGGTGGCCAGAACCACGTCGTCAAAGCCGCCGGCTTTCAGATCATCCGCAGATACACGGGTATTCAGGCGCACATCAACTCCGTGCTTTTCGAGCATCACCCGGTAATAGCGCAGGGTTTCATAGAATTCTTCCTTGCCGGGGATACGCTTGGCGACGTTGAACTGGCCGCCCAGTTCACTGCCCGCGTCAAACATCGTCACTTTATGGCCACGCTCAGCGGCAACTGACGCAAACGCCAGGCCTGCGGGGCCCGCGCCTACCACCGCGATCGATTTTGGCGCTGCCGTTTTCACGTAGGCCAGCTCGGTCTCATTGCAGGCCCGCGGGTTGACCAGACACGTCGTCAACTTGCCACTGAAGGTATGGTCCAGACACGCCTGGTTGCAACCGATGCAGGTATTGATCTCTTCGGCACGATCTTCTGCCGCCTTGAGCATCAGATCCGAATCCGCCAGGAAGGGCCGCGCCATAGACACCATGTCGGCATCGCCATCGGCCAGAATCTTCTCGGCAACCTCCGGCATGTTAATGCGGTTAGTGGTCACCAGCGGGATGCTGACCTCACCTTTCAGACGAGCTGTCACTTTGCTGAAGGCGCCACGGGGCACCGAGGTAGCGATGGTCGGCACACGGGCTTCGTGCCAGCCGATACCCGTGTTGATAATGGTCGCCCCAGCCTTTTCGATTTCCTTGGCCAGGAGCACCACTTCTTCCCAGGTGCTGCCATCTTCGATCAGGTCCAGCATGGACAGCCGATAGACGATAATAAAGTTCTCACCCACCCGCTCACGTACCCGGCGAACCACTTCGATGGGCAGACGGATACGGTTTTCGTAGCTGCCACCCCATTGATCGGTGCGGTGGTTGGTGTGCTTAACGATGAACTGGTTAATGAAGTAACCTTCCGACCCCATGATCTCGACACCGTCGTAGCCGGCACGCTGGGCCAGCGCGGCGCAATTCACGTAATCGTCGATCTGCTTCTGGATACCGGCCTCGTCCAACTCTTTGGGCTTGAACGGGTTGATCGGTGCCTGAACGGCAGACGGAGCGACCAATTCGGGAGAGTATGCGTAGCGGCCGGCGTGCAAGATCTGCATGCAGATCTTGCCGTTGGCTTCGTGCACGGCCTGCGTGATGACCTTGTGCTTGTCAGACTCTTCCTCGGTGCTCATCTTGGCCGCGTGCTGGAATACCGCACCCTCCGTGTTGGGCCCTATGCCACCGGTGACGATGAGACCAACACCGCCCAGAGCACGCTCAGCGTAAAAAGCGGCCAGGCGCTCAAAACCATTCTTCACTTCTTCCAGACCGGTATGCATAGAACCCATCAGCGATCGGTTGCGCAAAATGGTAAAACCCAGGTCCAGTGGCTCGAGCAGGTGCGGGTACTTGTTGGCGCCGGTGGTTTTGGTCATCGGTGTTCTCCTCATCGTATTATCAGGCGGGTAACTCGGGGCTCCCGTTGTTATGGCAATCACCCTACCCAGCATCCGGCAAACCAACAATATCCACAAATAACATTTTATTATCTTTTGGGCACACGCATAATAAAGCCATGAGTAAAACCAACACCCCAAACCAGAATGCGCTCGGCGATATCAGTCTACTCTATGCCTCTGTGCTCCTGCGGGCCACAGAGGCTGAAGGCGGTGATATCCGCAAACTGAAAACACAGTTCCACCTGAGCGACACGGCCCTGGCCTCACCAGATGCCAGAATCAGCATTCCCAGATTCATGCGCCTGGGCCACGCGGCCATTACTCTGACCAACAACCCGGCCCTGGGCTTACGAATGGGCGCGCTCACTCGCCCGGTGGATGCGGGGCTCGCCGGGCTAGCTGCCGAAACCGCGCCCACGGTCGGCCAGGCGCTGGCCACACTCATCCGTTATGGGCTATTAAGCAGCCGGAACTCCCGAGGCGAATCAACGCTTTGCACGGAACAGCGCAGCGTAAGGTTCTACTCCATCCAACCCTACAACCGTTACAACTACTTTGTCGTGGACTCTATTCTGGCAGCCTGGACACAACTGGTGCGCCACATTACGGGTCGCTACGACGTCCTCGAACAGGTGCGAATTGAATACCCGTCGATCGGGCTGGATGATGTGTTTGAGAGCTGGTTCCGATGCCCTGTTGAATTCGGGGCGGCCGAAAATTCGATACGCCTCAAGGCGAGCCCATGGCTTCAGAGGCCATTCCAGGCCCATGAAGGCATGCACGAGAAATTAACCGGTAGCTGCGAACAGGAACTGAAACAAATACACAAAGGCTGGAGCATTGCTGATCGCGCCAGATACCTCATGACGCCGCTGCTGAGAGGCGAAACGCCCACGCTGGAGGCCCTGGCTACCCGATTAGGAACAACCCCCTGGACGCTGCAAAGACAACTGGCCAGTGATGGCACAGGTTTTCGGCAACTGCTGGATGACACCCGGAAGCAACTGGCTGAGGATTATCTGCAAGAAACCAACAGTTCGCTGTCTGAAATCGCATGGCTGCTCGGATTTGCCAATCCGCCGGCATTTCACAAGGCTTATCAGCGCTGGCATGGCGTAAGCCCTGGGGAACGCAGAAAACACATCAAGAAAGTTTAACAACTGAGGGAGTGATGGTGCTTACGAAGATATCGGGCACTGCAAAGGGGGGG